>OLPR01000002.1_pt1 | contig 310988 bp, 313 predicted proteins | sample 1672761 | NCBI WGS metagenome assembly OLPR01 (sample SAMEA3136721, study PRJEB25190) | human gut metagenome | biome: human gut; feature: human-associated habitat; material: faeces | place: Austria | collected 2013 | reverse complement strand
TTATATGCCCTTATAGGGCATGTTAAAACCACCCGTTTCACGGGTGGTTATTATTGGTTTATCAAATTATAATTTAAATGGTATTAATAAAATAGGAGGGATATATATGATTAAACTAAAATTAAAAGATGGATCTATTATGGAGGTAGAAAAAGGAACATCTATAATAGATGTAGCAAAGAAAATAAGTGAAGGATTAGCTAGAGTTGCAACTTGCGGAGAAATTAATGGAAAAGAACAAGACTTAAGATATGAAATAAACGAAGATTGCGAATTAGTAATTCATACATTTCAAGATGAAGATTTAGAAGGAAAGAAAGCTTATTGGCATACAACATCACATATTATGGCCCAAGCAATAAAAAGACTATATGGTAATGTTAAATTAACAATAGGACCAGCAATAGAAAATGGATTTTATTATGATTTTGATACAGAAAAACATTTTTCAGAAGAAGATTTTGAAAAAATAGAAGAAGAAATGAAAAAAATAATAAAAGAAGATTTACCAATTGAAAGATATACTTTATCTAGGGAAGAAGCTATAAAATTTATGAAAGAAAATGATGAGCCTTATAAAGTAGAATTGATAGAAGAATTGCCAGAGGGAGAAGAAATATCTTTTTATAAACAAGGTGAATTTGTAGATTTATGTGCAGGTCCACACCTAATGAGTACAGGAAAAGTAAAAGTAGTAAAATTATTATCAGCTTCAGGAGCTTATTGGAGAGGTAATGAGAAAAATAAAATGCTTCAAAGAGTATATGGAATTTCATTCCCTAAAAAATCTCAATTAGAAGATTATTTAAATTTACTAGAAGAAGCAAAGGAAAGAGATCATAGAAAAATAGGTAAAGATTTAGATTTATTTATGACACATGAGCTTGTAGGTTCTGGACTTCCAATGTACTTACCAGATGGTGCAACAATAAGAAGAATATTGGAAAGATATATTCAAGATAAAGAAATAGAACTTGGATATAAACATGTGTATACACCATCACTTGCAAATGTAGCTTTATATAAAACAAGTGGACACTGGGATCACTACAAAGAAGATATGTTTCCAGTAATGAAAATGGATAATGAAGAAATGGTATTAAGACCAATGAACTGTCCTCATCATATGTTAATTTATAAAAATAAATTACATTCATATAGAGATTTACCAATTAGAATTGGAGAACTTGCACATGACTTTAGATACGAAGCAAGTGGAAGCGTTTGTGGATTGGAAAGAGTTAGAGAAATGTGCCAAAATGATGCTCATTTATTTGTAAGACCAGATCAAATAAAAGATGAAGTTGGAAAAGTTATAAATCTAATATTTGAAGTATATCAAAAAGACTTTGGATTTCCTGCATCAGCATTTAAATTTAGATTATCTTTAAGAGATAAAAATAATAAAGAAAAATATATTGATAATGATGAAATGTGGGAAACAGCAGAAAGTCAATTAAGAGCAATATTAACAGAATTAAATATTGATTTTTACGAAGCAGAAGGAGAAGCAGCATTCTATGGACCAAAGATTGATATTCAAATAAGAACAGCCTTAAATCACGATGTTACAATTCCAACATGTCAATTAGACTTTGCATTACCAGAAAGATTTAATTTGGAATATATAGGTGAAGATGGAAAGGCTCATAGACCAGTTGTAATCCATAGAGCAATTTTAGGTTCTTCTGATAGATTTATTTCATTCTTATTAGAAGAAACAAAAGGAGCATTACCATTATGGATTGCACCAACACAAGCAAAAATATTACCAATTTCTGATGCTCAGTTAGAATATGCTAGAAAAATAGAAGAAAAATATAGAAAAGATGGAATAAGAATTGAAGTTGATGATAGAAACGAAAAAATAGGATATAAAATTCGTGAAGCACAATTAAGAAAAATACCATATATGTTAGTAGTTGGAGATAAAGAAATTGAATCAAATGCAGTTGCTGTAAGGTCTAGAAAAGAAGGAGATATTGGCCAAATAAATGCAGATGAATTTTTAGCTAGAATGAAAAAAGAAATAGCTAACAAAGAAAGATAGTATAAAAAATTATTACAAGACAATAGAGAAAAATGAAAAATTGTTTACTACTTAAAATTAAAGGTAAGGATTTTTATAATTCCTTACCTTTTTTTTGCTTAATAGAATTAGGAAAGAATAAAAATATTTTACATAAATAACCCTTGACAGTATTGCATATTAAAGATAAAATTATATTGTGAGTAAAAATATATTTTTTAAGTTTTATATATATTTACACTGTACATTGAAAATTTAATAGAAAGAGGTAGAGGGGTTATGAATATAGGAATCATTATCGCTTCTATTGTAATCTCTGCTGTTATCTTCTTTTTTATAGGTGTTGCTTATAGAAAGAAAATAGCAGAATCTAAAATTCAAAGTGCTGAAGAGGAAGCAAAAAAAATATTAGAAAATGCTAATAAAGATGCTGAAAATAAGAAAAAAGAAGAAATTTTTAAAGCAAAAGAAGAAATTATGAATGCAAGAAATGAATTAGATAAAGAGATTAAAGAAAGAAGAGGCGAAATACAAAGTCAAGAAAAAAGGTTATTCCAAAGAGAAGAGAACATAGATAAAAAATCAGATAATTTGGAAAAGAAAGAAAAAGATTTAGAATTAAAAAGACAAGAATTAGAAAATGAAAAATTAAATTTGGAAAAACTTATTTCTAAACAAAGAGAAGAACTAGAAAGAATATCAAATTTAACTTCTGAAGAAGCTAAAAATCAATTATTAAAAGAAATTGATGAACAATTAACAAACGAAAAAGCTATTTTAATAAAAGAAAAAGAACAACAATTTAAAGAACAATCTGATAAAATTGCTAAAGAAATTATAGGATATTCTATTCAAAAATGTGCTGCAGATCATTCTCAAGAAACAACAGTTTCAATAGTTTCACTTCCTAATGATGATATGAAAGGTAGAATTATAGGAAGAGAAGGAAGAAACATAAAAGCTATTGAAACATTAACTGGCGTAGATTTAATTATTGATGACACTCCAGAAGCTGTAGTACTTTCAGGTTTTGACCCATTAAGAAGAGAAGTTGCTAGGATAGCTCTTGAAAAATTAATTGATGATGGAAGAATACATCCTGCTAAAATAGAAGAAATGGTAGAAAAAGCTAAAGAAGAATTAGCAGAAACAATTAAAGAAGAAGGAGAAAGGGCAACTCTAGAAACAGGAGTTATGGGATTACATCCAGATTTAGTTAAATTAATAGGAAAACTAAAATATAGAACAAGTTATGGTCAAAATGTTTTAAATCACTCTATAGAAGTTTCTAACTTAGCACGAATTATGGCTGAAGAATTAGGCCTAGATCCAAAGCTTGCAAGAAGAGCTGGTTTATTGCATGACATTGGAAAAGCCTTAGACCATGATATGGAAGGTACTCATGTTGAAATAGGTGTTGAAGTATTAAAGAAATACAAAGAAAATCCAGCAGTAATAAATGCTGTTGAGGCACACCATGGAGATGTAGAACCACAAACAATAGAAGCTGTTTTAGTACAAGCAGCTGATGCGATATCAGCATCAAGACCAGGTGCAAGACGTGAAACTTTAGAAGCATATATAAAGAGATTACAGGAATTAGAATCTATTGCAGATTCTTTTGATGGTGTAGATAAATCCTATGCAATCCAAGCTGGTAGGGAAATAAGGATTATTGTTAAACCAGATAAAATTTCTGATAGTCAAATGGTATTATTAGGTAGGGATATTGCCGAAAAGATAGAAAAAGAAATGGATTATCCAGGTCAAATAAAAGTAAACCTAATAAGAGAAACAAGATTAATAGATTATGCAAAATAAAAAGTAGCAGAAATGCTACTTTTTTTGTTTGCAGTAATTATGTGATTATACAAAAGCTAAAATTTCAATGGCAAAATAATTTTTGACTATTAAATATTTTTTTTGTATAATTAGAAAGATATTAAAATTGGAGATAAATTATATGAAAAATAAAATCATTAAGCTAATAATACATTAGGAGAGAACTTAAGAGATGGAAATTATATAATTGGATCAAGAAAATTTATAAAAGATAAAATAATCTAATAAAATTAAATTTGTATTTAACATATTAGCATATATTGTAACTATTATTGCCTTAATTTTAATAGAAATAGATAGTGATTTTGGCAATATTTATACAGAATATGAAATAAGAAAGAAGGCATATTATGAATATTTTAACAATAGGTGATATTGTAGGAGAAATAGGAGTAAAAAAAGTAGTAAAAGAATTACCTAAACTTAAAGAAGAATATAATATAGATTTTTGCATAATAAATGGTGAAAATTCAGCAGGAGGAATGGGGATAACTAAAAAGATTTTTGATTCTCTATTAAATGCGGGTGCAGATGTTATAACAATGGGAAACCATACATGGGGAAAGAAAGATATATTCTCTTTTATCGATGATAAAAGAATTGTTAGACCAGCTAATTATACAAAAGGGTTGCCTGGTAATGATTATAGTATATTTAACAAAAATAACAAGAAAATTGCAATTATAAATTTAATAGGAAGGACATCAATGGGAATATTATCCGAAAATCCATTTATAGTAGCAAATGACATATATAATAAATTAAAAAATCAAGTAGATATTTTTGTTTTGGATTTTCATGCAGAGGCTACAGCAGAAAAAATTGCTATGGGATATTATATGGACGGAAAATATACTATAGTATATGGAACACATACACATGTTCAAACTGCTGATGATCAAATATTAGAAAAGGGAACCGCATATATAACTGATATTGGGATGACAGGACCAAAAAAATCAGTTATAGGAATGGACGTAGGAGTTTCCTTTAAAAGATTTGTTACATCACTTCCAGAAAGATATAAATTAGCAGATAGTGAGGCAATGATAAATGGATGTATTTTTAAAATTAATGATGAAACAAATCGAACAGAAGAGATAATTAGAATAAATGATAGATAAATGTCGAAAAGTGTTAAAATACGCGATGCAAACCTCCTAAAAAATGGAAAAATATCTTTACATTATTTTCCAAATATAATATAAATATATCAGTCACAAGATGAACTAAAAAATAAATTATAGGAGGCAAAAAATGGAAGTTTTAAAAATCTCATCAAAATCAAATCCAAATTCAGTTGCAGGAGCAATTGCAGGTTTGGTAAAGGAAAATAATAAGGCAGAAATGCAAGCAATAGGTGCTGGAGCATTAAATCAAGCTGTAAAAGCAGTAGCAATAGCAAGAGGATTTGTAGCACCATCAGGAGTAGATTTAGTTTGCATACCTGCATTTGCAGAAGTTCAAGTAGAAGGAGAAGATAGGACTGGTATGAAGTTAATAATAGAATCAAGAAAATAAATTACAATGGGGGCTTGTTTAAGTCCCCATTTTTGTATATACACATATAAAAATATCTTGAAAAAAATACAAAATTAATATATTATAGAGAAGTAAAATACAAATGTAAATGGAGAGAAAAATGAAATCAAATTTTATGAAATATATTTTTTTTATAGCTGTAATTATAATTATTGGGATAGCAGTTTATATGATTTATGGGGAAAATAAATCAAGTTCAGAAAATACAGAAAATAAAACAACAACTCAAACAAGTCAAACTATTACAGATTTAAGAATGGAAATAGTAAGTTATGATACTATAAATCCACTATTAAGTAGTAATAGAAATGTGCAGGAGATAACTAAATTAATATTTGAGCCATTAATACAACTAGATGAAAATTATAAATTACAAGCTTGTTTAGCCACAGAATGGGCAAAATCTGGAGATACTTCTTATATAATAAAATTAAGAAATAATGTAAAATGGCAAGATGGAACAGCATTTACAGCACAAGATGTAAAATATACAATAGAGACATTAAAACAAATAAATTCAATATATAACTATAATGTTCAACATATTACAAGTGTTGATATAATTGATAATTATAGTGTAAGAATAAATTTGGATACAATAATACCATTTTTTGAATATAATTTAATATTTCCAATAGTTTCAAGCACATATTTTTCAGGACAAGATATACAAAATACAGATAAAAATAATACTCCAATTGGTACAGGAATGTACAAGATAGAATCAAATTCAGAAAATACAGTAGTATTAAAAAAGAATACTAATTGGTGGAATATATCAGAAAAAAATGCAAAAGTGGAAACTATAAATGTAAATAAATATTCATCTATGGGAGAAGCATACAATGCATTTAAATTAGGAAATATAGATATATTAACAACTGAAAATATAAATATAGAAGATAATATTGGAACAATTGGATATAACAAAAAAGAATATTATGGAAGAAGACATGATTTTATTGCATTAAATACTGCAGATAGTTTCTTAAGTAGATGGGAAGTAAGAAAAGCAATATCATATGCTATAGATAAAAGTAGTATAGTAACAAGTATATTTGGTGGAAAATACTATACAGCAGATAATCCATTAGATTATGGTAATTGGACATTTGATCAAAATAGTACTAGTGCAGGATATAATCCAGATCAAGCTAAGCAAGTACTAATTGATGGTGGCTGGTCATATAAATATGGGAGTTGGCAAAAAACTGAAAATTATAGAACGATAAGACTAAATATAAATCTTACGGTAAATGCAGATAATAGCTCACAAGTTGCAGTTGCAGATTTAATTAAAACTAGTTTAGAAAATATAGGAATCCATGTAAATGTATCTAAATTAAATACAGAAAGATTTAATACTGCATTAAACAATAGGAACTATGGAATGATAATTACAGGAACTAATAGTTCATTATCACCTAGTTTGGTTACTTATTTTGGATCAGGAAATTTAGCTAATTATCAAAATGAAGAAGCAAATAATTTATTAAATGAATTATTAAGTTTAACAGATGAAAATAAGATAAAAGAAGAGACAAATAGGTTAATTCAAATATATAGAGATGATGCACCATATATTAGTTTATATTTTAATAAAGTAAATGTAATTTATAGTACAAGTTTAGTAGGTGACATAAAACCAAATCAATATAATATTTTTTATGGAATAGAAAATTGGTATAGAAGATAATAAAAATGCTTTTATCAGATGTAGAGATTATTTTGTATCATATAACATAAGGAAATTTAATTTTATTGTTTCAAAAAACTATTGACAAAAAAATAAATTAGTATATAATAAAACAAACATACGTTCATAGGAGGAAAAATAATGAGTGGAGAAAATATAGAAAGAAAAAAAGCGTTAGAAATGGCAATGAGTCAAATAGAAAAACAATTTGGAAAAGGTTCTGTAATGAAATTAGGAGAATTTAAAGCAATGGAAGTAGAAGCTATACCAACAGGAGCCTTAAGTCTAGATATAGCATTAGGAATTGGAGGAGTTCCAAGAGGAAGAATAATAGAAATATATGGCCCAGAATCATCTGGTAAAACAACATTAGCATTGCATATAATTGCAGAAGCACAAAAAATGAATGGTGAGGCAGCTTTTATAGATGCAGAACATGCATTAGATCCAGTATATGCAAAACATTTAGGGGTAGATATAGATAACTTATTAGTATCACAACCAGATACAGGAGAACAAGCATTAGAAATAACAGAAGCATTAGTAAGAAGTGGTGCATTAGATGTAGTTGTAGTAGACTCTGTAGCAGCATTAGTTCCAAAGGCTGAAATTGATGGAGATATGGGAGATTCTCATATGGGTCTACAAGCAAGATTAATGTCACAAGCATTAAGAAAATTAGCAGGAGCAATAAATAAATCAAAAACAGTATTAATCTTCATAAATCAATTAAGAGAAAAAATTGGTGTTATGTTTGGAAACCCAGAAACAACAACTGGTGGTAGAGCTTTAAAATTCTATGCATCAGTTAGAATGGATATTAGAAAAATAGAAAACATAAAACAAGATGGTGAAATAACAGGAAGTAGAGCAAGAGTAAAAGTAGTAAAAAATAAAGTTGCACCACCATTTAGAGAAGCAGAATTTGATATAGTATATGGTAAAGGTATTTCTAAAGAAGGAAATATTTTAGATATGGCAGTAAACTTAGATATAATTGAAAAGAGTGGTTCTTGGTTTAGTTATGATGGAAATAGAATTGGACAAGGAAGGGAAAATGTTAAAAAATATTTAGCAGAAAATCCAGATATAATGGCAGAAGTAGAAAAGAAAGTAAGAGATAATTTTGAAAAAGCTTTTGAAAAAAGTTTAGGTGACGAAGAAGAAAATAATGATGATGATGATGTAGTAGTATTAGTAGAAGATGAAGATGCAAAGCCAAAGAAAAAATAAAAAGTAAGGAATAAAAATGTATAGTATAGAAGAATTTGACAAAGCAAAAACTAAAATTTTAAAATATATTATGTATAAAAAAAGAACAGAAAACGAAATAAGAACAAAATTTAGAGATATAGATGAAGACCTTTTAGAAGATAGTATAGAATATTTAAAAGAAGCTGGATATATAAATGACAAAAATTATATAGAAAGAGCGGTTGCAGAATTCAGAAATTTAAAAAATATGTCTATAAAAGAAATAATTTATAAATTATATTCAAAAGGAATTAAAAGAAATGTATTAGAAGATTATGTGAATGAACATATAGATGAATTAGAAGAATACGAAAAACAATCTGCTCAAAACATTATACACAAAAAAATACATAATACAGAAAAAGAAGATATAATAAATTATTTATTAAGAAAAGGATATAAAAAAGACAATATAAAAATAGAGGAGTAATTATGGCAAATATGTTGATGTTAGAGACAAATAAATATGCAATAAAAATAGATAATTTTGAAGGACCATTAGATTTATTATGTCATTTAATTGACAAAAATAAAATGGATATTTATGATATTAAAATAAATGAAATAGCAGATCAATATATAGAATATTTAAATCATATGGAAGAAATGAATCTAGATATAGCAAGTGAATTTGTAATAATGGCATCAACATTAATCTATTTAAAATCTAAAAGTTTACTTCCAAAACAAGACGTGGAAGAAGAAGAACTAACTGAAGAAGAACTTATACAAAGAATTATAGAATATAAAAAATATAAAGAAATTATAAAGAAATTAAAAGTAAATTACGAAGAAAATTCAAAGATTTATTTAGGAATGAAAGAAAACATAGAATTACCAAAACAAGAAATCGAAAAAGAATATGAAAAAGACTTAATTCCAAATTTATATAAATCACTTTTACAAAAAAATGAAGAAAAGATTAATAAAAATGCAGAAAATATAGAAAAAATTGCAATAACAGATAATTATACAGTAACAAGTAAAGTAAAAGAAATGTTTAAAGCATTAATTAAAAATAATAAATTTGTATTTAATAAATTATTTTCTATAAAAGAACATAATAAACAGGAAGTAGTAACAGCTTTTAGTGGCTTGTTAGAAATGTCAAAAAGAGATAAAGTAAATACAACACAAGAAGATTTATTTAAAGACATAATCGTAGAGAAAAAGAAAAAAATAGTATAAATAAATAAAATTTGGAAAAAATACTAGCAGAGGTGGAAATATGCTAGTATTTTTTTTAATTGTATTAATAATATTAGGTAGTTTAATAATATTACTAGCAGCTACCACAGCGCAAATACAAATAAATAATTTATATATAAAAGACAATCAAAAAAAGGATGGAGAAATAAAATTAGTACTTAAATTATTCAAAATAATACCTTATTTTGAAATAAATTTATTAGATAGTAAATTTTTAAAAAAGAAACTTACATTGAAAAATTTAGAAAAAAGTATGAAAAAGACAAGTTTAAGTTCATATAAAGGTAATATAACTCGTTTTTTGAAGGTAACAAGTATAGATGAATTATATATGAAGATAAATTTACAAAGTGATAGTTTAATTGTTTTAAGTTTTATTACAGTAATATTATCAACTATATTATCAATTATATTTGCCAAAAATATGCTAGATAAAGATGAAGGAAAATATGGAATAAGTATGAAATATGCAAATAATACAGCATATGAAATTTATCTAAATAGTATAATAAATTTAAAAATTATACATATTATAAGTGTAATGTGTGAAATTTTGAAAAGAAAGAGAGCTGATAAAAATGCAAGAAAATCCTATAGAAGGACTTATGAATACAACCATGAATAGTATTAAGGATATGGTGGATGTTAATACTATTGTAGGCAGTCCAATAGAAACAAAAAATGGGATAATTATACCATTGTCAAAGGTAACTTTTGGATTTGCATCAGGAGGTAGCGAATTTAATAGTGAGACTATAGATAATTATAATAAGAAAGAAAAAGAAGAATCTATAGAATATAAATTACCATTTGGAGGAGGTAGTGGTGCTGCAGTTAATATAAGTCCAATAGCATTTTTAGTAGTGCAAAATGAAAGTGTAAAACTATTGCCTATAGAACATTCTTCATCAGTTGATAAATTATTAGATTATGTTCCAGATATAATGGAAAAGGCAAATAGTTTAATAAATAAATGCACGAATAAAGAAGAAAAAGTAAATGCGAAAAAAGAAAAAATAGTAAAAGTAAAAAGACCATTTGAGTACGAAACAACAATTACTTCGGAAGAAATGGAAGATGATTAAGCGAACTTATATGGTTCGCTTAATTTGTTTTTTAGTCTCAATTGACAAAAAAAGAAGATATGATACAATTTTTGCGGAGGGATACACAAATGAATATAAAAAACGCAAGAATAGAATTTAAAAATTATGTAAAAAATTATAATCCACAAGATCCGAAAATAGCTTTAAAAATTTCACATATTGAAAGAGTAAGTCAAAAGGCTAAAGAATTAGCTATATCATTAAATTTTAGTCAAGAAGATATAAATCTTGCTGAATTAATTGGACTTTTACATGATATAGGAAGATTTGAACAAATAAGAATATATAATACTTTTATGGATAAAGATAGTGTAAATCATGCAGAATATGGTGTGAAAGTACTATTTGAAGATGGTTTGATTAGAAAGTTTATAAAAGAAGATGCTTATGACAATATAATAAAAAAAGCAATATTAAATCATAATAGAGGATACTTAAATATAGATAAAGATTTAAATAAAAAAGAATTATTACATACTAAATTAATAAGAGATGCAGATAAATTAGATATATTTTACTTTTTAAATATGGAAAATATGAATGTACTTTATGGAAATAATATAGAAAAACAGAAAATTAATAAGGAAGTATACAGAGAATTTTTTGAAGATAAATATATAAATTATAAAAATATAAATTCTGGACTAGATTTAGCTATAGCTCATTTTGCATATATTTATGATTTCAATTATAAATTCACTTTACAGAAGATAAAAGAAGATAAATTTCTTACAAAATTATATAGTAGATTTGATTTAGTAAATGATAGAGAACAAGAAAGTTTATGCAATGTATATAATTTTGCTAAAGATTATTTAGAAAAAGAATTGAGTAAAGCAATATAAAAGAATTGGGTGAATTAATATGGAACAACAAGAATTAAAATATTTAAAATTACTATCGGAAAAGTTTCCTAACATACAAGAGGTATGTACAGAAATAATCAATTTAAAAGCAATTCAAAATTTACCAAAAAGTACAGAACATTTTTTAAGTGATTTACATGGTGAATATGAATCTTTTTTACACATACTAAAGAATGCTTCTGGAGTAATAAAAACGAAAATTGATGAAATTTTTGAATATACTATGACAAATAGTGAAAGAAAAAAATTGGCGACATTGATTTATTATCCAGAGGAAAAGTTAAAATTACTAAAAGAAGAAAATAAAGATAATTTAAATGAATACTATAAAATAACTTTGTATAGATTAATAAAATTGTGTAAAATAGTGGCTTCAAAATATAGTAGATCAAAAGTAAGAAAAGCAATGCCAAAAGGATATGAATATATTATTGACGAATTGTTACATGGAAGTATGGAATCACAAGATAAAGAAACATATTATGCACAAATAATAGAATCCATAATAAAATTAGGAAGAGCAGAAGCTTTTATAATTGAAATAGCAAAATTAATCCAACAATTGTCAATAGATCATCTTCATATTATAGGAGATATTTATGATAGAGGGCCTGGTCCAGATATTATAATTGATAAACTTATGAAATATCATTCAATAGATATAGAATGGGGAAATCATGATATTGTTTGGATGGGAGCAGCATGTGGAAATCCAGCATGTATAATGAATGTTATAAGAATTTGTGCAAGATATGGAACTTTATCAATTTTAGAAGAAGGATATGGAATAAATATTAGAAAAATGACTGAATTTGCAAAAGAACAATATACTAATCAAGTTCCAAGTATTTTTCATTCACATACAGAAGAATTTGAAGAAGGTCTAGATATAGAACTTATGGGAAAAATGGAAAAAGCAGCAGCAATTATGCAATTTAAGTTAGAATCAGAAATAATTAATAGGCATCCAGAGTATGAAATGGAAGATAGATTATTACTAGACAAAATAAATTTTAAAGAAGGGACTATAAATATTAATGGATATGCGTATAAATTGCTAGATACAGATTTTCCAACAATAGATGAAGATTCACCATATAAATTATCAGAACAAGAAAAAGAAGTTGTAGAAAAATTAATTAAAAGCTTTAAAAATAGTGAGAAATTACAAGAACATATAAACTTTTTATATACTAAAGGTAGCATTTATAAAATATATAATCAAAATTTGTTAATTCATGGCTGTGTTCCAATGAATGATTTAGGAGAACTAGTAGAGATAAAATTTCAAAATAAAAAGTTAAAAGGCAAAGAATATTTAGATTATATAGATGAAATTGCACGTAAAGCATTTTATTTAGATGAAAGTGAAGAAAAAATAAATGCTATGGACTTTCTGTGGTATTTATGGTGTGGAAAATATTCACCAATATTTTGTAAAAATGCAATGAAAACATTTGAAAGATATTTTTTAGAAGATAAAAATTTAAGAAAGGAAATAAAAAATCCATTTTATGAATTTGCACAAGATGAAAATGTATGTAAGGATATATTAAGAGAATTTGGAATAAATGAAGAAGAGGGAAGAATTATTGGAGGACACATGCCAGTAAAATTAAAAGATGGAGAAAGTCCAATAAAGGCAAATGGAAAACTACTAATAATTGATGGAGGACTATCTAAACCTTATCAAAAAACTACTGGTATTGCAGGATACACTTTAATTTATAATTCATATGGTTTGGTACTTACTGCACATGAGCCATTTACATCTACAGAAGACGCCATTATAAATGAAACAGATATACATTCTACAAAACAAATTGTAGAGAAGGTTGAACGTAAAAAAATTGCAGATACAGATATAGGTAAAAAATTAGAAGGACAAATTAAAGATTTAAATAAATTATTAGATGCATATAAAACAGGAAAAATAAAACAAGAAGAATAGGGATTTGGGGGCGTTCCTCAAAATCCCTATTCTTTAATATATAGCAACTTGAAATAGAATTTTAACTAATCCATGATTTAAAGATATATTGCAACATATGAGGTAAATCTATTTTAGATACACTAGTTTGAGCTATTACATCGATTGTTGCAATTGTTTCTCCATTTAGAGAATAAGAAATTTCACCTAGTTTATCACCTTCATTTATAGGTGCAGAAATTTCTTCAGGAAGATTAACATTTTGTTCAATGTTATTTTCTTCACCTTTTTTTATAAGAACACCAGCATTATTAGATAACACTGTGCAAACAGAAGAAGAAACACCTTTGGATACAGGAATTTCTTTAATGATATCACCTTTCTGAGCAAAAGTTTTATAAGAATAATTTGCAAAACCATAATCTAATAATTTAGTTGCTTCAGCAAATCTATCTTTTGTTGTAGGAGCTTTCATTATTACAGCGATTAAAGATAGACCATCACGAGTTGCAGATGCAGAAAGATTATATAGTGCGAGAGAAGTAGAGCCTGTTTTTAACCCAGTGGCTCCTCTGTAATTTCTAACTAATTTATTAGTATTAACTAATTCGGATTTTCCATCACGCAAAGAATCCATATATATTGTAGTATATTTTTTTATATCAGGGTGTTTCTCTAAAAGTTCACGAGACATAAGAGCAATATCATAACTAGAAGACACATGCCCATCTTCATCTATACCATGACAATTTTTGAATGTAGTATCATTCATCCCAAGTTCTTTTGCTTTTGCATTCATTTGTGCCACAAAGTTTTCTTCAGAGCCAGCCAAATATTCCGCCATTGCAACAGTGCAGTCATTTGCAGAAACAACACATATAGCTTTTAACATTTCGTCTACACTTAAAGTTTCTTTGGTATCAAGCCATATTTGCGAGCCACCCATTGAACTTGCGTTTTCACTGCATGGTATTTGATCTGTATAACTTAATCTCCCAGAATCTATTGCCTCCATAATTAAAAGGATTGTCATTACTTTGGTAACACTTGCAGGACGTAATTGTTCATGCACATTATGTTCGTATAATATTTTTCCGGTTGATTGTTCAATTAATATAGCACTTCCACAAGTGAGATTTAAGCTGTTTTCTGCTAGTTGTGATTGATCACTAGCAATTACACTAGTTAAGATTTCTGGTGAAGACCAAACATATGAAGAATCAGTATATGCAAAACAAGAAATTGGGGTTAATGTTAAAGTAAAAATAATTATAGAAATAAAAAGTTTATAAATGAATTTTCTTATTTTAATCCCCTCCTTTTCCTAAAATATATGCCAAAAGAGGAAATATATGAATTAAATTTTCATTAATTTAACTACAACATACTTTTTAGAGACTTGAGCTAAAATTTTTATACTATAATTATTGGTATTTTTAAATTTAAAATCGACACTTCCATATGCGACTGCAGCGTCATGCCCTTCTTTTACATATGGAACGGTATTACTATGTTCGTGTCTTTCTACGACTTTAAGGGATGAAACCTTTTGGACAGCATTATATAAAGTAGAACTTACTTGACAGTTTCCTCCACCATAACCTTTAATTTTGTTTCCATTTGAATCATATATATCTGCTTCCTCATATCCTTTAGCAGATGTAGAAGGTCCAATTGTTTTTGTAAAAGAAAATGTTTCATTAGGTTTTACAATTGTTCCATTTAATTTTTTAGATGTGATTTCTAAATTATTTTGTCTAGCAGAATCTGTAGAATATATTCTAGTAGAAAATTCTGCTAATAATTCTTCTGAATTATTAGTATTTGTGTTTTTAGTTGAATTAGTTTCAGTGTTAGTAGAAGAGCTATTATTAAAGATGGTATTATTTGATATTTCATTTGTAGAAATTTCACTAATATCAATTGAGGTTCTGTTTACCTCTAAAGTATTAACTTCTGTTTGAGTATTTTCCTCTTTACTACATCCAGAAAAACAAATTGTAGTAAATAAAATGATAAGGAATAGTAAAAGTTTCTTTTTCATAAAATTCAATCCTCTCAAATAAAAAATATGAACAATAAAACATTTTATAATATTTTTACACGAAATAATAAAAATAATACTAAAACATGTGATAAACGTTAAAAATATTGACAAAAAAATAAAATATAGTATAATAGAACTATGAGTTCAAGAAAAAAGGAGAGGTCCAAATGCTAGCTAAATATTGGAAAAGAATAGGTTTAATAATATTAGTAATAGCTTGTTTGTTTAATATAACTTTTAAACTAGTACATAAGACATCTTTAAAAAAAGAGCTAGAAACATCTGGACAATATATTTTAGATCATGAACAAATAGAGAATGAAGTAAATTAAATAAAAAAGAAATTAGGGCTTGAAAATTAATAAAATATATGTTATGATAATATACAGCATTTTACGAAGAAAAGGAAGAGGTGAACATAAATGAAAGAAGGAATACATCCAAAATATACAGCTGCAACAATTACATGTGCTTGTGGTAATGTAATAGAAACAAACTCAACAAAAGAATCTATAAAAGTAGATGTTTGCTCAAAATGTCATCCATTCTGGACAGGTAATTTAAGAAAAGATACAACAGGTGGTAGAGCAGATAAATTTAAAAAGAAATATGGAATTCAATAAGATATATAAGAAAATTATAAAACGTTATAATTTTCTTTTTCTTACTATATATTATTAAGATTGTAAAACAATCTGCAAATATGTTAAATCCATTTTTATGTAAAAATAAATAAATGAAAATTATGTATAACTGTGGGGGAAAATTAATGTTTTCAGCCCACAGTTTGTTTTTATGTGGAAAGGTTAACTTATGGATAAACTTGAACACAAAATCACTTGAAAAAACTTAGAAAATAATATAGAATATAGGGGCAATAGGAGGACTTAACGTGGAAAAAGTAGAAGAGCAAAGAGAATATATAAATGAAATAAAAGAATTAAATAAAAACAATAAAAATTTAAAATATTGTATTCTAACAATGGGATGCCAATTAAACGAAAATGATTCTGAAAAGTTATGTGGAATGTTAGAAGAAATGGGATATGCAAAGACAGATAAGTTTGAAGAATCAGATATAGCTTTATTTAATACATGCTGTGTAAGAGAAAATGCAGAAGATAAACTTTTTGGAAAATTAGGAGAATTAAAAAGAGTAAAAGAAGCCAATGGAACAATTATAGCTATTGGTGGTTGTATGATGCAAGAAAAACATATTACAGATAAAATAAAACAAAGCTATCCATTTGTAGATGTAGTATTTGGAACACATACATTATATAGATTTCCAGAAGATCTATTTAAAGTCCTAAAAACGAGAGAAAAAGTAAAAGACGTTATAGATATAGATGGTGAAATTTTCGAAGGCTTGCCAATAAAAAGAGACAGCAATATAAAGGCATCTGTAACAATAATGAATGGATGTAACAATTTTTGTACATATTGCATTGTTCCATATGTACGTGGAAGAGAAAGAAGTAGAATGCCAAAAGATATTATTAATGAAGTAAAAGAACTTGCAAAAGAAGGATATAAAGAAATTACTTTATTAGGTCAAAATGTTAACTCATATTTAAGAGTAGAAAAAGAAAAAAATATAGAATTTGAAGCATATGAAGGTGTAAATTCTTTTGCTACATTACTAAAAGCCATAAATAAAATTGAGGGAATTGAAAGAATTAGATTTGTTTCACCACATCCAAAAGATTTTACAGATGATGTAATAGAAGCAATAGCAGATTGTGATAAAGTTTGTAAATTAATACATTTACCATTACAATCTGGAAATACTAAAGTCTTAAAAGAAATGAATAGAAAATATACTAAAGAGCAATATCTAAATTTAGTAGAAAAAATGAAAAATAAAATACAAAATTTAACATTATCTACAGATATTATCGTTGGATTCCCGGGAGAAACTGATGAAGAATTTGAAGACACATTAGATGTAGTAAGAAAAGTAAAATTCGAACAAGTATATATGTTTATATATTCAAGAAGAGTTGGAACTCCAGGAGATAAAATGCCAAACCAAGTTCCAGAAGAGATAAAACACAAAAGATTCGATAGACTAAAAGAATTAGTAGAAAGTCAAATTGAAGAAAATAACCAAAAATATGTAGGAACAATTCAAAAAGTTTTAGTAGAAGGAACAAGTAAAAATAATCCAAATATGCTAACAGGAAGAACTGATAGCAATAAAGTTGTTATATTTGAAGGGAATAAAGACTTAATAAATAAAATAATAGATTTAAAAATTGTTTCTGAACATATGTGGTATTTGAAAGGAAGTTTAATTGGAGGTTAAAATGATAAATGAATTCGAATTAATGTTTAATGATGTAATTGCCGGAAAATCTATAAGAGCTTGTGAAAAGCAATATGGTATTAATAGAAATACTTTTGTTACAATGTGTAAACAAATCTTCCCAGAAGGTAGTGAACAAAGGGAAAAATTAGAAAAAGTTTTATCATATAATAAAAATGAACTTCAAAAAAAAGTAGTTGATGCAGAAAGACTAGGAACAATAGTAAAAAGTATGTTAGCTGGAAATATACAAACTTTAAATGAAGCGAAAGAATTATATTTAAGAGATGGCGAAAGTATAGATTTACAAACATTTAAAGATAATATTGTTGATTATGTTAATTCTTCAAATGATGATAAATTAAAAAGAGACTACATCGAATATGAAGCTAGAAGGCATCCAGATTATTCACACATAAATTTTAAAGCTTTATTTATAGAAATGATTAAAGATGAAACAAGCCAAACAGAGATAGCTGGAAAGTATGGAATACCACCTAGAACAGTAAGTAGAGAATTAGCTAAACTTGCAAAAGACGAAGATCATAAAACTTTATATGAGACATCTAAAGAATTAGCAAGAAGAAAAATGCAAAAGGGAAATTCAAATGATAAGGAATCAGTATTTGAGCCACTAGAATTAATTTTAATTCAAGCTATGTTGAAAGATTATGACGAGGGTGAAGTAATAGTAAGTAGTCAAAGAACAGAAGCTGAAAGAAAATATGAAAAAGCAAAAAAATTAATAGCACAGGTAGAAGAATTAGGGACTACTCAAAAAGAAGCTGCAAAGCAATTAGGGGTGTCTATTAGTACAATAAGAAGAGCCGGAAAAACTATAGAGGCATATGAAAAACTAACGGGGAAAGATGAACCAGATGACGGATCAAGAAAATAGTAGTAACAAAAGATAAATGAAAAGAATTAGGATAAAATAGAAAGGTAAGGAATATATAAATGGCAGAATATTCACCAATGATGCAAAGGTATCTTGAAACAAAAGAAGAATATAAAGACTGTATACTTTTTTATAGACTAGGAGATTTTTACGAAATGTTCTTTGATGATGCAATAACAGTATCAAGAGAACTAGAATTAACTTTAACTGGAAAAGATTGTGGACAAGCAGAAAGAGCACCAATGTGTGGTGTGCCACATCACGCAGCAGAAATTTATATTTCAAAACTAATTGCAAAAGGGTATAAAGTTGCAATATGCGAACAATTAGAAGATCCAAAGACCGCTAAAGGAATTGTAAAAAGAGGTGTTATTCGTGTTGTTACACCTGGTACAGTAATAGAATCTAATATGTTAGAAGAAAAGAAAAACAATTATATCATGTCAATTGTTAAAAAAGGGATATATTATGGAATTGCAGTATGCGATGTAACCACAGGAGATTTTTATAGTACAGAAATAAAAGAAAACAATAATTTCCCATTAGTACTAGATGAAATTGCAAGATATTCACCTGCGGAATTAGTTGTAAACAGCATGATGTATGATAGTACAGAAGAAATAAGCAAAATAAAAGAAAGATTCGAAATATATTTTACAAGGTTTAACGATAAATTCTTTTCAGAAGATATAAACACAATTGTAGAGAATTATAATTTAGTTGATAATGATGACAATCCTATAAAAGATATAGATAAAAGGCTGTTTTCTGTTGCAAGTATAAATGCATTAGTAGAGTACCTAAAACAAACACAAAAAACAAGTTTAGAACATATTAACAAAATAATTATGTACAATACAACTAGATATATGTCTTTAGATATTAATGCAAGAAGAAATCTAGAACTTACAGAGAAAATGAGAGATAAAAGCAAAAAAGGTACTCTTTTATGGGTGTTAGATAAAACATCAACATCAATGGGAGGAAGACATTTAAGAAGATGGATAAATGATCCATTAATAGATGTTAATGAAATTAATAAGAGACTAAATGCTGTAAAAGAACTAAAAGAAAATGTAATGCTTAGAGGAGATATAATAGAAAGTCTAAAAAAAGTTTATGATATAGAAAGATTAGCAGGAAAAATATCATATGGTAATGCAAATGGTAGGGACATGATATCTTTAAAAAATTCTTTATCAAAATTACCAGAAGTAAAAGCAGTATTACAAAATACAAGTTCAACAATGTTACAAGAACTTTATAATAACTTAGATGAGCTAAAAGATATTTATGAACTAATAGAAAAATCAATAGTGGAAGATCCACCAATGACAGTAAAAGAAGGTGGATTAATAAAGCTTGGATATAATGAAGAAATTGATAAATTAAAAACTGCTACTACTGAAGGAAAAAATTGGTTAATTCAATTAGAAGCAACAGAAAAAGAGAAAACAGGAATTAAGAATTTAAAAGTTGGATTTAATAAAGTATTTGGTTATTATATAGAGGTAACAAAATCAAATTTGCCACAAGTTCCAGATAGATATATAAGAAAACAAACATTAACAAATTGTGAAAGATATATAACAGAAGAGTTAAAAGAATTAGAAAATCAAATTTTAGGAGCTGAAGACAAAGTTATCAATTTGGAATACGAAGCATTTACAGAGATAAGACAAGAAATTGCTAAAAATGTAAAAAGACTTCAAAAATCTGCAATGATAATAGCAACTTTAGATGTGTTAGCTTCATTTGCAACTGTTGCGGAGGATATGAATTATTGTATGCCAATAGTTGATAATGGTGGAAAAATAGAAATAAAAGAAGGAAGACATCCAGTAATCGAAAAAATGCTTCCAACAGGCAGTTTTATAGATAATGATACATATATGGATAATGATGACAACAGATTATCAATTATAACTGGTCCTAATATGGCTGGTAAATCTACATATATGAGACAAGTTGCATTAATTACATTAATGGCACAAATCGGAAGTTTTGTTCCTGCTACAGAAGCACATATCGGTGTTGTAGACAAAATATTTACAAGAGTTGGTGCATCAGATGATTTAAGTATGGGGCAAAGTACATTCATGGTAGAAATGATGGAAGTTGCAGATATCTTAAAAGAAGCAACTAAAAACAGTCTAGTAATATTAGACGAAATAGGAAGAGGAACATCAACATATGATGGATTATCAATTGCATGGGCAGTTGCTGAATATATTTCTGATAAATCAAAATGTGGGGCAAAAACACTATTTGCAACACATTACCATGAACTTATAGAATTAGAAGATAAACTAGAAGGTGTAAAAAATTATTCTATAGCAGTTAAGGAAAAAGGAGAAGATGTAATCTTTTTAAGAAAGATTGTAAGAGGCGGAACAGATGAAAGTTATGGTGTTCATGTTGCAAGGCTTGCAGGAGTTCCAAAAGAAGTATTAAAAAGAGCAAATGAGATATTAAGAAGCCTAGAGAGAAAAAGCATTTTAGGTAGTAAAAAGATGGAAAAAGAAAATAAACAAGTTCAAGCAGGTCAACTAGATTTATACAATTACAAATTAGCAGAAATAGCACAAGAACTTGATAAGATTGATTTAAATACTTTAACACCTATAGATGCACTAAATACTTTAATGAAAATAAAAGAAAAAATGAAATAGTTTATTATAAAAGATGTACGAAAGTTTAGTACATCTTTTAATAATTTGTAATAAGAGGTATAATTAGTCTAGTTTATATATTTAGGAGGAAAAATGTACGAAGGGTTTAGTAGAGAAGAAAGATTAATAGGAAAAGAAAATGTAGAAAAATTAAATAAATCAAAAGTCTCAGTATTTGGAATTGGAGGAGTAGGCTCTTTTGTAGTAGAAGGACTAGCAAGAGCAGGTATAGGAAAATTTTTATTAGTTGACAATGATACAGTAGATATTACTAATATAAATAGACAAATACATGCAAATATAAATACTGTTGGAAAAAATAAAGTAGACGTTATGAAAGAAAGAATTTTAAGTATAAATCCAGAAGTAGAAGTAGATGTATCTACAGAGTTCTTTATGCCAGGAAGCAAACTGTTAGATAATTCTTTAGACTATATAGTAGATGCAATAGATACAGTAACTGGAAAAATAGAATTAGTGTGCAAAGCTAATGAACTTAATATTCCTATAATTTCTGCAATGGGAACAGGAAATAAATTAGAGCCAACCAAATTTGAAGTAACAGATATTTATAAAACTTCTGTATGTCCGCTTGCAAAAGTAATGAGAAAAGAATTGCGCTCAAGGGGAATAGAAAAATTAAAAGTAGTATATTCAAAAGAAGAGCCAATAAAACCAAATGATGGGGACTATAAAACTCCTGCAAGTATTTCTTTTGTACCATCTGTAGCAGGTTTAATTATAGCTGGTGAAGTTATAAAAGATATTATAAATGGTTGAGGTAACTTGTAGAAAATGGTATAATAAAAAGTGAATAAATTTCAAGGAGGTTGGAGTATATGGAAAAGCAACTAGAGGCTCAAATGAGCACGCTTGAGATGTATCCTGTCTCAGCCAAGAGAGGAAAAATCTACAAAAGGAAACCAAGTTTCAAGAAAATGTCTGAAAGAAAACGGTTGGTTCTATTAATCGGATTGGAAGACAGTAAAAAAATAAGAAACTTTGTAGCGAAAAAGAATGTTTGGAAGATTGATTACTCTGATATCGCAGTAGAGGTGCAGGGAGATGAAGCAATCGAAGACTGGCAAACATTTCAACAGGAGACAAACAATCTCTTTTATAGCAGAGTACAAAGTGCTCTGGGAAAAGGAGTTGCAGTTGTCGAAAAAAACTTTAGAAACTTAGAAACGAGAATAGGATTTTTGGAGGCAGCTTCAATGTCTGGAAGCATCGAATCGATACTTCTTGTAAATAAGAAGTGGCTGAAAAAAGATTCATACCTACATCAACAGCATGAAAAAGATTTGTTGAGAGTGGGAGTGGATCGGGTTTATTACATCTAAAAGCTGGTGGCGTGTGCTCACGCCGCCAAAACATTTTTTTATCAAAAATTTATAAATATAATTAAGAAGGCAGCATTGAAATCTCGGGTTGCCTTTGCTAAAATATAGCTAGTAAATAAACAAAAGGAGAAAAGATGGAAAAAATAGGAATCGGAATAGGAATAATAATTAAAAATAAAGAAAATAAAATATTAATGTTACTTAGAAATGATGATGCAAAAAAAGCAGATTCGGACATGCGATTAGAAGGCACGTGGACACTTCCAAGTGGAAAAGTAAAATTTGGAGAAACAATAGAAGAGGCTGGAATTAGAAAGACAAAACAAGAATGCAATTTAGATGTAAGTAAAATAAAAGTGATTTGTGTACAAAATGATGTAAACAAATATGCACAATTTGCAACATTTGGTTTAATTGCAGAAGAATATAGTGGAACTATAAAATTGCCAAAAACAGATGAGATTGTAAAATATGATTGGTTTGCTGTAAATGATATGCCAGAAAATACTTGTATACCAACTAGAAGAATAATAGAAAAATATTTAAGTAAAAAATTTTATAATGGATAGTGATTAAGGGACGTTCCTTTTTTACTTATTTAAATTATATAAAGAGGGATTTTAGGAACGTCCCTTAATCCACTTTAGGAGGTAGAAAAATGAAAGTAGTAAGTAAACAAAGAAATAGTAAAATGTGTGCAATATGTGGAATGGATAATAAATATGGGTTACATGCACAATTTTATAATATGGAAGATGGAAGTGTAATGACAAAATTTAAATATAGAGAGGAACATCAAAGTTATCCAGGGAGAGTACATGGTGGATTAATTACTGCAATGCTTGATGAGATGGGATTAAGAGCATTATGGGCGTATAAAGAAGGTAATGAGGAAGAATTTGGTGTAACAATGTCATTAGATACAAAATATAGAAAACCAGTACCATATAATACAGAATTAATAGGGAAAGGTATGATTATAAAAGAGAATAGTAAATTTTTTGTAGTAGATTCAAAAATATTAGATTTAGAAGGAAATGTACTTGCAAATGGAACTATAAAATATATAAAATTAGACACAAATAAAATTAATGAAAATATAGATGCACACGAGGAGATGTGTTACTTAATTGAAGATAATGTAAAAGAAATCTAGTTATACTAGATTTTTTTTACGTTTTATGATATTTTAGCTTAAACAAAAGGAGAAAGATTTATGGATATTTTGGAACTTTTAAAAGAGATGAATATAGAATATGAGTTGCAAGAACATAGAGCAGTATATACAGTAGAAGATGTGCAAGAAATTTTTTTGAATTTAGATGGAATAGGTTGTAAAAACTTATTTTTAAAAGATATAAAGAAAAATTTATTTTTATATACTTTACCAGATAATAAAAGAGCAGATTTAAAAACTTTGCCAGAAAAAATTAATAGTAAAAGATTATCTTTTGCAAATGAAAACGATTTACAAGAATATTTAGGCTTAACTCCAGGTTCAGTAACACCACTTGGAATAATAAACGATAAAGAACAAAAAGTAACAGTTGTACTAGATAAAGAATTAAAAAATAATAAAGTACTAATTCATCCAAATAGAAACACTGCAACAGTATCTATAAAATATGAAGATCTAATAAAATTTATAAACCATTGTGGAAATGAGTATATAGAAATTTAGCAAGGGGGAAGGGATTTGGGGACGTTCCTAAAATCCCGATAGGAGAAGTAAGATGATTATTTTAGCGACAAATAACAAAGGAAAAGTAAAAGAAATTAAAGAGATACTTAAAAATGAAGAAATAAAAACACTAAAAGAAATGAATATAAATATAGAAATAGAAGAAAATGGGGAAACATTTGAATCTAATGCCTTAATAAAAGCAAGAGAAATTTATAAGTTAACTAATACAGCATGTATTGCAGATGATAGTGGAATTTGTATTGAAGCATTAGATGGATTTCCAGGTGTAAAAACTGCAAGATTTTTAGGAGAAAATGCAACACAAGAAGAAAGAAATAATTATTTGATAAAAAGATTAGAAGGCATTCCAAAAGCTAAACGAAAAGTTGAATTCATAACATGTATAGCTTATGTAGATTCACAAGGAAAAGAAAAAATATATAAAGGAACACTAAATGGATACATATCGGAAGCTCCAAGAGGTAAAAATGGATTTGGGTTTGACGAAATATTTGAATTAGAAGACGGTAGAACATTAGCAGAATTAGAAACAGAAGAAAAGAATAACATTAGTAGCAGAAAAATAGCACTAAAAAAATTAGAACAAGATATTAGATAAAATCGCTATTTATGGGGTTTACTATACTTAAAGTTACATAATACAATATATGAAATAAACCCAAAAGGAGTGAAAATATGGATCAAGCAAAAATAGGAAAATTTATAGGAGAATTAAGAAAAGAAAAAGATTTAAAACAATCTGAACTTGCAGAAAAATTAGGAGTAACAAGTAAAACTGTATCTAGATGGGAAACAGGAAAATATATGCCAGATTTATCATTGTTTACAGATATATCACAAATATTAGGTGTTACCATTAATGAACTCTTACAAGGCGAAAGGCTAATAAAAAAGAAAAACAGTTCAAGTATAGAAATAGAAATAAAATTAGAAATTGAAGAAGAACAATATAAAAAATTATTTGATTATTTTAAAAAAGAAAATAATAAACATACTAATAAAAAACAACATGACATATATTTCTCACCAGAAAATCCAGCATTTTTTGGTGGAGATATAGATGACGAATGTATTAGAATAAGAATACAAAAAGATAAATACATATTATGCTATAAAAAAATATATATGGGAAATGATGAAGAAGATATTCATATTGTTGAATATGAGACAGAAGTATCTAATTTAGATGCTACAATTAATATATTAAAAGGTGTGCGCATAAATAAAGTATGTGATTTAATAAAAGAGAGAGATAGTTTTATATATAAGAACTTATTCGAGATATCATTAGATAATGTTAAAGATTTAGGATATTTTATAGAAATAGAAGTATATGATAAAAATATTCCTATAAATGAGGCAAATCAATTATTATTAAATTTTGTAAAAGAATTAAACTTAGATATAACAAGAAGAAACTTAAAAGGTTATTCATATTTGATGTATGATAAATTGAATAAATAGATTATGGAGGAATAATGATTAAGCAACAAGAGTATATAATTTTGGACTTTGGATTGGTATTAGGAAAACCAAAAACAGGAGAATGGTTTATAACACCAAATTTTTTTAGAATACTAGGGACAGAAAAAATAGATTTAAAAAAATTAAAATTTTTATTTAATAAATTTAATGCGCTTATATCTGTAAAAATGACAACTAGAGAAGAAGAATATGAATCATTTAAAGAATTTTATTATAATGTAATAAATGAGCAAAATATAGTTGGAAATCCCAAAGATCAAGCTGAAAAATTGGCACAAGATTTTGTATATAACGAAGATAAATATGTTATGTATGATGATGTATATGATTTTTTAAGTGAAGCAAGTAAAGAAAATAAATTAATATTATTATCAGACAATTGGCCATGTGTTTATAATATTTTAAAAAGATGGAATATATATGATTTCTTTACTAAGCTATATATTTCTTCTGAATATTGTGAATTAAAAAAAGACGGGAAATTTTTTGATAGACCAATAAATGAATTTGGTATAAAAGAAAATGAAGCTATATTTGTTGATGATAATCCTGATTTGTTAGATGTTGCAGTTAAAAAGAAATTATGCCCGATTTTAATGGACAGGGCTAATAATTATAGGCAATTTAATAAATATAGAAGAATAACAAAGTTAAATGAGGTTATAGTATGAAAACATTAATTTTAAATGGGTCACCACATAAAAATGGTGATACATCATATATAGTAAATGAATTAAAGAAAAAACTAGATGGAGAAATAGAAGAGATATTTTTATATAATGCTAAAATTAGTCCATGTGTAGACTGCAGATATTGTTGGAAAAACAATGGGTGTGCTATTAAAGATGATATGGAAAAAATATATAAAGATGACTATGATACATTAATAGTAGCATCACCTGTATATATGTATAATGTAACTCCTCCAATGTTTTCTTTGCTTACAAGACTAAATTATATTTGGAGTAATAAATACTTTTTAGATATAACACATATATTTAAGAAAAAAAGAGGAATTTTGGTATTAACAGGTGGAGGTAGTGGAGAACCTAAACATGCATTAGATACTGTAAACTTAATATTCAAATTTTTAAATGCAGACTTTGATAGGAAAAAAGATTATATATATTCATTAAATACAAATAATGTTCCAGCAAAAGATGATACACAAATTAAAAAAATGATAGAAAATTTATAAAAATACTAACAAAATTATTAGTATTAACTGTCTAAAAGACAGGAGGAATTATGAAAAAAGAAGAGGAAATTTTTGAACTATTAAAAACGAATAGAAAATTAGGAATAGAAGAATTATATAAAAATTATTCAAAACTAGTATTTGGTGTTATATATAGTATATTAAAAAATACAGATGAAACAGAAGATGTACTACAAAATGTATTTATTAAGATATTTAAATTAGATAACGAAAAATTACCGACTAAATCACATTTAAGTTGGTTATATTCGGTTGCAAAAAATGAAACTATTAATTACATAAAGAAACATTCAAAAGAGAAGAATTTTGAGAATTTATATGAGATATCAGATAATGATACAGAAATAGAAAAAGTTTTAGATAAAGAATATTTTAATAATTTAATAAAGAATTTACCGCAAAAACAGCAGGAAATATTATCTTTAAAAATAGTTAGTAACTTATCTTTTAAAGAAATAGCAAATATATTGAATATGAAAATTCCAGCAGTTCAATGGCACTATTATAAATCATTAAATAATATAAAACTATTATTAGGTAATGTAATAACTATTTTTGTAGGAGCATTTCTATATATTAAAACAAAAGGTTTAAATGAGAGAAATGAACCTGAACCAGAAGAAAATGATTCTGTTAAGCAAAATGATGAGATTGCAATAGATGAAGGGAAGAGTATAGATGAAAGTTATAGTATAAAACAAAGTACAGAATTACAAGGAGAAAATAACAGGACAGACAGTTATACAGGAAACAATGACACTATAGAAATTACAGCTCAAGCTACAGGAACAACAGAAAGTTCAACAAATAATATAATATCATTAGGGATTATTGTAACAACGATTTTACTTGTGGTAATCTTTTCAATTTTATTAATAAAAAGACAAATAAAATTAAAAAAGAAATTGTCTAAATAATAAAAGAGAAAAGGTGATATTATGAAAAAAGTAGTTTTAGTATTAATATTAATTATTTTGTTGTTATTAGCATGGGCTTCTATTATACAAAAAGAAGAGGCTGATGCAAACGAAATATCTAATGTGACTCGGAAATATGATAGAAGGAAATTCTATAACAATTTCAAATAATAAGATATATAACTTGGAAAAATTAGATGAATTTATCGAAAATGTAAACAACGTTTTATATGAACATGAAATATCATTAAAAGTTAATCTATATACTGTGGAAGGTGAGATTGTTACAAAAGAATTAACATATGTACCAGTAAAAGAGAATTATGGTGAAAATTACAAAAATAGAAAATTGATTGTTAAAACAGATTATAGTAATGATAGTTATTCGTCACAAAGAATTGTGAATGAAGAATATTTAATGCAACCTTATAAAATGGAAAGAAAATTTGTAAAAGAAGGAAATTTGATACAAATCATATTAAAAAGGTCTGATATGTCAAGTGATGTACAAGATGAAGTAGAATTATTTGAATACGAGTTACAAAATACTGATTATATCGAAAACAACCATATTTATTATGCACAAAGAAAAGATATGGGAGTAGATAAAATAAATTCAGAAGAAGAGTTCGATATTTATGTGATTGGTGGAAATGTAACTATTGCAAAGAATAATGAGGAAGCAAAAGATTTTTCAGAAGCAATAGATGCAAAATATATTTCTATAGATGAAATTTTGGAACAGGCAGAGTTAGATAGTAAATATGGTGTATGTAGAAGAGGATTTTATTCAGATGGTGGAACAATAGAATATAGCTATCAAGATTATACTTTAATTAAGGCTAATACTTTATCTGGAAACAAAGATTTTATTATTGCACCACCAAATATGATTTGGTCAGAAATTTCAAAAATTGTATATAAATAAAAAACTTAAGAAAAACAAGTAATGTTAGATAGTGATGTAGCTATGTTATATCAATATGAAACGAAATATATAGACAAAGTAGTGAAAAGAAATATTAATAGATTTCCAGAGGCTTTTTGCTTTCAATATAATTTTTTGGGATATTGCATATAATAATACTATATATTATAATATATTTAAGGATTGCGGTGGAAGTCTTCGGACGACACCTAGGAGTAGTAGATACAATATTATCTACTACTCTTTTTTGCTTGAAAAAATAGATAGATGGAAAGGAAAGAAATAATGATAAGTAAAAATAAATATTAGGAAAAGCACTTGACAAATACAAACAAATGTTTTAAGATGTATCATACAATAATATCATACAAATTGTAATAAATGTAGTAAAAATAGAATAATAAATCATTCCAATATGCTATTATGAGTAAACATTATAAGGAAAGTGATTGTTATGGAATTTGAAAAATCAAAGCTAATAGAATTAAAAGAAAAATTTGATTCTATTATCAATACGGTAGAAAAAGAAAATATAGAATTTTGGTATGCGAGAGATTTACAGTTTCAATTGGGTTATACACAATGGAGAAATTTTTTAGAGGTAATAAATAAAGCTATGATATCTTGTGAAAGTGCTGGTATAAGTGTAAGTGATCATTTTGCTAAGGTCAGCAAAATGATAGAATTAGGAAAATGTGCTAAAAGAAAAGTTGAAGACTATATGTTAACAAGGTATGCTTGCTATTTAATTGCTCAAAATGGAGATTCTAAAAAAGAAGAAATCGCATTTGCTCAAACATATTTTGCAGTACAAACTAGAAAACAAGAAATAATTGAAGACAGAATAAAACTAATGAATCGATTGGAAGCAAGAGAAAAATTAAAAGAATCTGAAAAGCAGTTATCTAAAAATATTTATGAAAGAGGAGTAGACGATTTAGGGTTTGCAAGAATACGTTCAAAAGGTGATTCAGCATTATTTGGTGGATTAAATACAATGCAAATGAAAGAAAAATACGGAGTAAAAGAAAATAGAGCCCTTGCAGATTTTTTACCAACATTAACAATTGCAGCAAAAAATCTAGCAACAGAAATGACAAATTACAATGTGACCGAAAAAGATATGTATGGAGAGGAAAGTATAACTGATGAGCATGTAGATAATAACTTAAGTGTAAGAAATATGTTAAATAAAAGAGGTATAAAACCTGAAAATTTAAAACCAGCAGAAGATTTGAAAAAATTAGAAAGAAGAGTAAAATCAGAGGATAAAACGATAGCAAATAACAACAAATTGCCAAAAAGATAAATAGAAAAATATATTAAGGAGAAATTTAAATGAGAACAGATATTATCAATTATTTAAAAAAAGAAATTTATGAAAGAGCAAGTAAGCCTTCTAATAAATTTGGAATAGGATGCTATTATCATATAGAAGCAGTTGTAAAAAATGCTGAAATATTAGCAAAGAAATTTGAAGCAGATGAAGAAATTGTAATTATTTCAGCATGGCTACATGATGTTGCATCTATAACAGACTATAGTTTATATGAGTTACACCATATACACGGAGCTAATATTGCTGAAAATATTTTAAAACAGTTTAATTATGAAGAGGAAAAGATAAATAAAGTTAAAGAATGTATATTAAATCACAGAGGAAGTATAAATAATGCGAAATTAACCATAGAAGAAAAATGTGTAGCTGATGCAGATGCAATATCTCATTTTGATAATATACCGAACTTACTGTATCTAGCATATGTCAATAAACATATGGATATAGAAGAAGGAAGAAACTTCGTAGTAGAAAAACTAAAAAGAAGTTATAATAAACTATCAGACGCAAGTAAAGAATTTTATAAAGAAAAATATGATAATGCGATGAGTTTATTATAAATTTGCTAAAAAATGAACAGAAGAAAACTTGAACTTATTATTTATAAATTCAAGTTTTCTCAAAATTAAAATTCTATATCTCAATCTTAGGCTCATACTTTTCAAGCCACATGTTAACTTGACATAAATACGCCATTAATTGTGGACCCGTCATCAATTGACCAAACCAAGGCCTTGTAAAAGCAGAACCATTAGTTTCCAAAATTTCTAAAATATAATCTCTATTTAACAAATTATTAATAGGAGCATTTGTATCATTCATAATTTCTGTAAGTTTATCTTTTACAGCTTTTAAATATGTTGGATTATGTGTCTTAGGATAAGGAGATTTTTTTCTGTCTACAATTTCTGCAGGTAGCACATCTTTCATTATATATCTTAACAAACCTTTTTCACGGCCTTTATATGCTTTTATTTCCCAAGGAATATTCCAAACATATTCTGCTAACCTATAATCACAGAAAGGAACACGAAGCTCAAAACCACTGTACATGGCCATTCTATCAGATCTATCTAATAAAGTCTGCATAAACCAATTTAAAGTCAAATGTGAAATTTTTCTTTTTTCAGCAGTTTCTTTAGAATCAATATCTAAAATTTCTACATCAGCTAGACTTTCATTATACCTAAAATCAATATAATCTTTTAAATTAATTTTAGAAGATATATTAGTATTTAAAAGATGCTGTCTTTCAGAAAGAGCAATAGACCAAGGGAAAGTATTACTATTTAATGCATCTTCTCTAAAGAACCAAGGATATCCACCAAAAATTTCATCAGCACATTCACCACTTAAAGAAACTGTCGCATATTGTTTTACATTTTTACAAAGCAAAAGCATAGAAGAATCAACATCCGCCATTCCAGGAACATCTCTTGCAATCATAGCATCTTCTAAATATTTAGCTAAATCAGGAGTATCCAAAACGATATTTGTATGATTTGTCTTATATTTTTCTACCATTAAGTTAATATAATAGTTATCAGAATTAGGTTGAAAATCACTCTTGACGAAGTTTTTGTCATTATCTACATAATCAACAGAAAAAGTATTAAGAGGTGGGAGACCATTTTTTCTACAGTAATCACTTGCATATGCAGTAATAATGCTAGAATCTAATCCGCCTGATAAAAATACACAAAGTGGAACATCAGATACTAATTGTCTTTTTATACTATCTTCTAGTAAAAATTTAACTTTGTTGCAAGTTTCACCAAAGGAATCTGTATGAGGTTTACTTCTAAATTTCCAATATTGATGAGTAAATAGACCATATTTATTAAATATTGCAAAATTTGCTGGCTTTAATTCGCATATATCTTTAAATACAGTTGTACCTGCTGTATGTGCAGGGCCAATTCCAAAAAGTTCACAAATACCATTTTGGTCAACAACTTTTTCTACACCAGGAAATTCAAACAAAGCTTTTATTTCAGAAGCGAAAATTAAATTATCATTTTTTATAGTATAAAATAAAGGTTTTATTCCAAAATGATCTCTTGCCAAAAATAGTTCTTCTTTGTTCTTATTCCAAATTGCAAAAGCAAATATACCGTTTAAATATTTAACAACATCGTATCCATAAAAGATAAATGCTTTTAGAAGGACTTCTGTATCAGAAGTTGTGTTAAAAATAAAACCATTTTCAATAAGTACATTTCGTAATTCAGAAGTATTGTATATTTGCCCATTATAAACGATAGAATATTCGTTTTCATCATATGTAGCAAGCATAGGCTGTTTTCCACCTATAGGGTCAATAACAATTAACCTTTTATGAGCTAAATAAACTGGAGAAGATATATATTTTCCTTCTTCATCAGGGCCTCTATTAGTAAGAGTATTGTTCATTTTATTAAGAATAGAAATTGGATTTTTTATATCTTTTTTATAATTTACAAATCCAACAATTCCACACATAAAAACACCTCCAAATTTACATAAATATAAAAAGTAACTTTATGTGTATAAAGAACTTTTACATTAAAATATTATCTTGTAAATTATATTAAAATCAAAATAAAAAAGTGAAAAAAATCGTTATAAAAAAACTACAAAAAAATTCAATATTTTACAAAAAAGTTATTTACAATTGTCGAAATTTTATATACAATATAAACTAGTATGCGGAGAAAAAAATTACTAAAGAAAATGTATATCGAAAGGGGCTTATGTAAATGAAAATATTAATGCTAACATGGGAATATCCACCAAGAGTAGTAGGGGGAATCGCAAGAGTAGTGCATGATTTATCTCATAGACTAATAAAAGATGGTCATGAGGTAACAGTAGTTACATATAAGGAAGGAAATGTAGAAGACTTCGAAGATGATAATGGTGTTAAAGTATATAGAGTAAATAACTATATGATTAATCCAAATAATTTTATAGATTGGATTATGCAATTAAACTTTAACTTAATATCAAAAGCAACAGAATTAATAAGTAAAGAAGGCCCATTTGATGTAATACATGCTCATGACTGGTTAGTAGCATATGCAGCAAAAACCTTAAAAGATTCATTCAAAATACCAATTATAGCAACAATACATGCAACAGAATCAGGAAGAAATTCTGGAATACATGATGAAGTACAAAGATATATTAATGATACAGAATGGATGCTAACATATGAAGCAACAGAAGTAATAGTAAATAGTAATTATATGAAAAATGAATTACAAAGATTATTTGGTTTACCATACGAAAAGATAAATGTAGTACCAAATGGTGTTAATTTAAATTTATATAATGGAGTAGAAAGAGATTACGACTTTAGAAGACAATATGCTGCAGATAATGAAAAAATAATTCTTTATGTAGGTAGATTAGTTTACGAAAAAGGAATTCAAAATTTAATAGCAGCAATGCCAAAAGTATTAAATGGATATCATGATTCAAAATTAATAATAGCCGGAAAAGGCGGAATGATAGATGAATTAAGAGATGAAGTTAGAAGATTAGGAATAGAAAATAAAGTGTATTTTACAGGTTACTTAAATTTAAATCAAGTAACTAAAATGTATAAATGTGCAGATGTAGCAGTATTCCCAAGTACATATGAACCATTTGGTGTAGTTGCACTAGAGGGAATGCTATCAGGAACACCAGTAGTAGTTTCAGATGTTGGAGGGTTAAACGAAATAGTTCAACATAGAGAAAATGGAATGAAGAGTTATGCTGGAAATCCAAATTCAATTGCAGATTCAATATTAGAGCTATTATATAATCCAGATTTATGTGCACAAGTTTCAAGAGCAGCTAAAGCAAAGGTAAAAGCACAATATAACTGGACAAAAATAGCACAAGATACACATTTCATATATCAAAAAGCAATATGTCAAACAATGGCAGAAAAACAAAGAAGAGAATTAGAACAAGAAAAAGCAAAGAAAACAAAGAAAGCAAAGAATACACAAGGAGAGATTACAAATTTACTAAGCTTCAAGAAAAGACATGCATATGCTTAAAAATAGGAGGCTAAAAAATGAATATTTATGATACAGCAAATAGATTAGCATCAGAAATAAAACAAACAGATGAATATAAAGCATATAAAAATTCAAAACAACAAATAGAATCTAATACAGAAGTAAAAAGTAAAATCGATGAATTTGATAAACTAAGGGTAGAAGCTCAAAAAGCAATGCTAAAAGGTGAGTCAAATGCAAATGAATTAAGTGTAAAATTACAAAATTTATATACAGAACTATATCAAAATGAAATTGCTAAAAATTATTTAGAAGCTGAAATGAGATTTAGTGTCATGGTAACAGATATAAATAAAATTATAAGCGAAGCAATAAAAGATGTTATAGGATAAAGATAAGGGGGAAGGGATATATTTTAGATATATCCCTATTTTGTTTTATGGAAAGTTTAATTATTTTTATATTAGTAGTAATTACAATAGTTATTTTAAAGATTATGTTAGGAAGTAATAAAAAAATAATAATGCAAATAGCAAATAATGAAAAATTAAATAATATAGTTCAAAAACTTCCAGATAATATGGATATATGCAAAGATATTCTAAAAAAATTAAAAAATGAGAAAGTGAAAATAGAGGAACAAGAAAATACAAATTGTTTTTACTTTATAGCAACAGATAAAATTATTTTGAATAAAGACAAAAAATATTTTACAAGAGTACAAACAATTGCCCATGAATGTATTCATTCAACTCAAAATAAAAAAATATTGTGGTTCAATTATATTTTTGCGAATTTGTTAAATATATTTTGGTTAATAACAATGATATTAACTATTGCAGGAGTTATAACTCAATATGCGTTATTTAGTGCAAGTATATTAATTTGTATAATTATTTTTTATGTAATAAGAAGTTACCTAGAAATAGAAGCAATGACTAAAGCAAAATATATTGCAAAAGAATATTTAGAAGAAAATCAAGTAAAAGAAACAGATGAAATAGTAGAAGAATATGAAAAATTGAATGATGTAGGAATAAAATATACCTGTTATAAATTAATATCTTCAAAATTATATTTATTAGCAATTTATACAATAATGGGATGTATATTAAATTTTATTAGATAATTATTGTAAACCTCTTTTAAAAAAACAGAAAATGGTATACAATATTGTACAAATTGTATAATATGAGGAGAAAGTGAATGATAAAAAAATGGGAATTTTATAATTCGGATGAAAAACTAGTAGATGAAATATGTGAAAAATATAATTTAAATAAAGTAATAGGAAAAATTATTGTTAATAGACATGTTGTAAATGATGAAGATGTAAGAATATTTATAACACCTACAAGAGATGATTTTCATGATCCGTTTTTGTTTACAGGAATGGATATTGCAGTGGAAAGAATAATAGAAGCTATTAATAATAAAGAAAAAATTCTAATATATGGCGATTATGATGTAGATGGTATAACAAGTACTACTGTTCTTAAAAAATATCTAATGGATAGGGGAATACCAGTAGATACATATATACCAAATAGATTACATGAAGGATATGGTTTAAATAAAAATGCTATAGACACAATAAAAGAAAGAAATATAGATTTAATAATTACAGTAGATTGTGGAATTTCTGCAATAGAAGAAGTCGACTATGCGGTAAGCTTAGGAATGGATGTAATTGTTACAGATCATCACGAAGTAGGAGAAAAACTTCCAAATGCACTTGCTGTAATCGATGCAAAAAGAAAAGACAATACATATCCTTTTAGATCTTTAGCAGGAGTAGGAGTTGTATTTAAATTAATACAAGCACTTTCTATAAAATTAGAAATTAAGCCAGAAGAGTATTTAAAATACTTAGATTTGGTATGTGTTGGAACAATATCAGATATAGTTCCACTAGAAGGTGAAAATAGAACTATAGCTAAACTTGGGTTAATGCTAATAAAAGTTACTAGAAATTTAGGATTACGAGAATTAATAAAAAGTTCAGGCTATAAAGAAATAGATTCAAATACGATTTCATTTGGTGTTGCACCTAGAATAAATGCTTGTGGAAGAATGGGACACGAAGAAGAAGCGTTAAAATTATTTTTATCAGAAGATTTAGAAAGTGCAACCAAAATTACTAAAGAATTAAACGAATATAATACATTAAGACAAAGTACCGAAAAAGCAATTTATGAAGAAGCTGTACAGGAAATTGATAGAAATCATTTAGATGAAAAAAATTCAATAGTTTTAGGGGGAAAAGGCTGGCATCATGGTGTTATTGGGATTGTATCTTCAAAAGTAACAGATAAATATTATAAGCCAAGTATATTATTAAGTTTTGAGGATGATATGGCTAAAGGGTCAGGAAGAAGTGTACCAGGATTTGATTTGTATGAAGGACTAACAAAATGTGAAGATTTACTAGAAAAATATGGTGGACATTCTATGGCGGTTGGTCTTACTCTAAAAAAGGAGAATCTTGAGAAATTTAAGGAAAGATTTGAACAAATTGCTAAAGAGAAAAATATTAAAGAATTAGTACCGATAATATATATTGATGATGAATTAAAATTAAAAGATATTAATATGGAGTTAGTAAAAAGTTTAAGTATTCTAGAACCTTTTGGAGAAGCAAATAAAGTGCCATTATTTTTAATAAGAAATCTAAAAATAGATTCTATAAGAGCACTTTCAGAAGGAAGACATTTAAAACTTACATTAAGAGATGAAAATTTTGTAATTAATGCAATAGGATTTGAACTAGGATATTTAGCAGAGGAATATAGAATTGGAGATAGAATAGATGTAGTTGGAACTTTAGAGATTAATAGTTTTAATGGATTTAGTTCTATACAAATAAATATGAAAGACATTAGAAAAAGCTATTAGATAAGGGGGAATGCTTATGTCAGAAGTACAGAATAAAACAATAGAAGATATAATTAGTTTGGTAAAACAAAAAAAGAGATGGGCAGATACAAAGCTTATAATAAAAGCATATAATTATGCAAAAGAAAAACATGGAACTCAATGTAGAAAATCTGGAGAACCATATATAATTCACCCTGTTCAAGTAGCATATATTTTAGCAGATATTGGATTAGATGAAGCTACAATTTGTGCAGCATTATTACATGATGTTGTTGAAGATACTGATGCTACACACGAAGATTTAGTAAGAGATTTTGGTGAAGAAATAGCTAATATGGTTGCAGGTGTTACTAAACTTGGCGAATTAAGATATCAAGCAAGTACAGAAGAGCGTCAAGTGGAAAATTACAGAAAAATGTTCCTTGCTATGGGAAAAGATATTAGAGTAATAATAATAAAGTTAGCAGATAGACTACATAATTTGCGTACATTAAAATATTTAAGAAGAGATAGGCAAATTGCTAATGCTAAAGAAACTATGGAATTATATGCTCCACTTGCAAATCGTTTAGGTATTTATTCATTAAAATGGGAACTAGAAGATTTAGCTTTTAAATATTTATATCCAGAAGAATATAGGGAATTAGTTGAAGGTATAGATAAGAAGAGAGAAGAAAGACTTCAATTCATAGAAAAAATAATGGATGATATTAGGGGACAATTAAAAAAACAGAAAATAGAAGCAGAAGTTACAGGAAGAGCAAAGCACTTATATTCAATATATAGAAAAATGAAAAGAGATAATAAAACATTAGATCAAATTTATGATTTATTTGCATTAAGAATATTAGTTAATTCTGTAAAAGATTGTTATGCTGCATTAGGTGTAGTTCATGAAATGTATAGTCCAATGCCAGGAAGATTTAAAGATTATATAGCTGTACCAAAACCTAATATGTACCAATCTATACATACAACATTATTAGGAGAAAAGGGAACTCCATTCGAAGTACAAATTCGTACATGGGAAATGCATAGAATTGCAGAATATGGTATAGCTGCACACTGGGCATACAAAGAGGCAAATTATGGTAAAAAAGGAAAACAAGTTGTCACAGTTACTAAAGATAAGCTTGCATGGCTTAGAGAAACATTAGAGTGGCAACAAGATATGAAAGATCCACAAGAGTTTTTAAATACATTAAAAACAGAATTGTTCGAAGATGAAGTATATGTCTTTACACCAAAGGGAAAAATATTAGTATTACCAAGAGATGCAACTCCTATAGACTTTGCATATAGCATCCATGAAGAGATTGGAAATCATATGGTTGGTTGTAAGATAAACAGTAAAATGATGCCAATAATTACAAAATTGCAAAGTGGAGATATTGTAGAAATTATGACATCTGATTCTCAAAAAGGACCTAGTAGGGATTGGCTTAAATTTATAAAAACAACAAAAGCAAAAAGTAAAATACAATCATGGTTTAAGAAAGAACAAAGGTCAGAAAATATTGAAAAAGGAAAAGACTTAATTGAAAAAGAAATAAAGAGAATTGGAATTAGTCATGACGAATTATTTAAACAAGATTACGTAAATGCAGCATTAGATAGATATAAGTTTAAAAACTTAGAAGATATGTATGCAAGTGTTGGATTTGGTGCAATATCACAAGTAAAAATTATATCTAGAATGTTAGAGGAATACAGAAAGAGTCATAAAGAAGAAAATATTGAACAAAAAATAGAAGAATTAACAAGTAAAAGAAAAACTGTAAAACCATCTAGCACAGGTGTTGTAGTAAAAGGAATAGATAATTGTTTAGTAAAACTTTCAAAATGTTGTAATCCAGTTCCAGGAGATAATATAATTGGATATATTACAAAAGGAAGAGGTGTTTCTGTACATAGAACAGATTGTGTAAATGTAAAAGACTTATTAAAAGAAGAAGACAGAATTATAGATGTATACTGGTATACAGAAAAAGCAGCATCATACAATGTAGATATTACTGTATTTGCAAATGATAGATCAGGATTACTTGCAGATGTAATTCAAGTTTTAAGTAATTTGAAAACAAAACTAATGGGCTTGAATTCTAAAGCAACAAAAGAACATATTGCTACAATAGAGATAACAATAGAAGTAGAAAATATTGAAGAATTAAATAAAGTATTAAAAGAACTAAGAAAAGTGGATAGTGTATATGAGGTAACAAGGAAGAAATAAAGGAGTTTTTTATGATACTAAAAAGAATAAAAGTACAAATGAAATTTGTTGGTGAGACTAATTGCTATGTAATAATAGATGAAACTCAAAAAAAAGCAATGGTAATAGATCCAGCAGGGGAGGTGCCTAAAATTATAGAAATTTTAGATACCTTAGGGGCAGAATTAGTATATATTTATTTAACTCATTGTCATGCTGATCATATAAATGGCGTAAATGAATTAAAAAAAGAAAAAGGAGGAAAAGTCCTAATTCACAGAAAAGGAAGAGAAAATTTAGAAAATAGAGTTCCTGTACTTGCAGAATATATTGGGCTTCCTCCAATATATGTAAAAGAAGATAGTATTGTAGATGATGATGACATTTTACATGTTGGAGATTTAGAGTTTAGAGTTATTTATACTCCAGGGCATACTGATGACGGAACTTCTTTGTATTGTGAAAAAGAAGAAATGCTATTTTCAGGAGACACATTATTTAAAGGGGCCTGGGGAAGAGTAGATCTACCTACAAGTGATTTTGACTCTATTATGAATTCTATAATAAAGAAATTATTAATATTACCTGAAAATACAATAGTATATCCAGGACATGGAAAGCCAACAAGAATAGGGGATGAAAAACCAATTTATTTGGAAGCTAAACCAAATATAGATTAACAAGGAGTGGAAAATATGGAAAGAATAGAACCAAGAACTTTATCTGGCTTTATGGAATTATTACCAAATGAACAGATATTATTTAACCAAATGAAAGAAAAGATACAAAAAACATATGAAAAATTTGGATTTTTACCATTAGATACACCAATAATTGAATCAGCAGAAGTATTACTTGCAAAAGCAGGTGGAGAAACAGAAAAACAAATATATAGATTTCAAAAGGGAGATAGTGATTTAGCTTTAAGATTTGATTTGACAGTTCCACTTGCTAAATATGTAGCAAAAAATTATGGTAGTTTAAGTTTTCCTTTTAGAAGATATCAAATAGGAAAAGTATATAGAGGAGAACGTGCACAAAAAGGAAGATATAGAGAGTTTTATCAATGTGATATTGATATAATTGGCGATGGAGAATTAGATTTAATAAATGATGCAGAAATTCCAAGTATTATTTATACACTTTTTAGAGAATTAGGATTTGAAGATTTTACTATAAAAATTAATAATAGAAAAATCTTAAATGGTTTATTTGAAGGAGTAAATCAAAAAGAAAATGCTACAGAGATTTTAAGAATAATTGATAAAATAGAAAAAATAGGAAAAGAAGCAGTAATAGAAGAATTAAGAAAATTAGAGGTAAAAGAAGAGCAAATAAATTCTATTATGAATTTTATAGAAATAGAAGGAACATCTGATGAAAAGTTGGAAAAATTAGAAAATCTAGGAATAGCTAATGAAACTTATAAAAAAGGTGTAGAAGAATTAAAAACAGTTATTAAAAATGTAAGGTTATTTGGTGTACCAGAGGCTAATTTTAAAGTTGATTTAACAATTGCGAGAGGATTAGATTATTATACAGGAACAGTATATGAAACATTTTTAAATAATTATAGAGAACTAGGAAGTGTATGTTCTGGTGGAAGATATGAAAACCTAGCAGAATATTATACAGATAAAAGCTTACCTGGAGTAGGAATTTCAATTGGGCTTACTAGATTATTTTATAAATTAAATGAATTAAATATAATAAAAGCAGATAAAAAATCAATTTCTGATATTTTAATTATTCCAATTACAGAAAAATTAGAAGAACCAATAAAATTAGCTACAGAAATAAGAAAATTAGGAATAAATACAGAAATTTATTTGAATGATAAAAAATTAAAAGCTAAATTTAAATATGCAGATAAGTTAGAAATACCATATGTAATAGTCATCGGTGATGATGAGATAAATTCAAATAAAATTAAGTTAAAGAATATGAATACTGGAGAAGAAAAAGAAATTAATATGGATGCAACAGAAATTGTAGCTAATATAAGAAATTAAGAATATTGGTAGAGATTTTTGGGACGTTCCTGGGATTAGGGATGTTCCTTTTTTATTCGGGATTTTAGGAACGTCCCCGAATCCCGAATCCCGAATTCCGAATTCCGAATCACGAAATACTTGTCATATTTTTATAAAATCTGAATATATATATTTTAAGTAATGTGTACAAGGGTGAAAATTTTATGATAAATATGAAAGTAATAAAAGCAAAAAATGCTATTATGACTTTAGTTATAATAGCTTTTTTAATAATGCTTATAATAAAAATATTGTTGCTTGGAAAAGATAAAATAAAGGATTTATCATTTATTCCAGTTATAGAAGATACAATAATTTCTACTAGTGGAAATTCGTTAAAAGAATTTAAAAGTATAGATAGAGATAATACAGAACAGATATTAAGCTCAGAACTACAAATGAGTAAATATATAAAATCTAATGGAACAGAACAACTAGCTGATGAGAATACAATTCAAATTCAGAACCAAACGCAAGTAGCTACGATAAGTGCAGAAGAAGCACAAACGGGATTACAAACAGAAGTAGTATCAGGAGGAAATATTAATGCTAAATATACAAATGAGTATAATGGAGTACAGATAAAAAATGAATCAAAATATGAATTGACCCAAGAAATGTTAACTCCAGACATAGAATTAGAAAACAAAAAAGATATTATTATATACCATACACATACTTGTGAAAGCTATACACAAAGTACAGGTTTCGAATATACACCAAGTGGTAATTTTAGAACAACAGATTTAAATTTTTCTGTTGTAAGAGTGGGAAGAGAGTTAAAAGATAGGTTAACAAATTATGGGTTTAATGTAATACATGATGAAACATATCATGACTATCCTGCATATAGTGGATCATATAATAGATCTCTTACTAGTATAAAAAATGATTTAGCAGCAAATCCTAATACCCAAATTGTTATAGATTTACATAGAGATGCAGTTGGAGAAGCTGGTACATATGCTCCTACAGTTAAGATTGGAGATGACTATGTTGCTCAAATAATGTTTGTAATAGGAACAGATGGGGGAGGTCTTACACATAGTCAGTGGGTACAAAATTTAAAATATGCTATAAAAATTGTAGAAAAGGGTAACGAACTATATCCGGGTTTATTCAAACCAATTATGGTAAGAAATTCTAGATATAACCAACATGTTGCGAAAGCCGCTACAATAATGGAAATAGGAGCAACAGGTAACACTATGGATCAATGTTTAAATAGTATGAAATATTTAAGTAAAGTAATGGATGAGGCTTTAAATAAATAAAGTTATTTTAAGTATAAAGATTAGCCTACTAGTATATCAAGAGTTAAAAATATTTTTATAATAAAAATGTTGAAAAATGTATTGTTAAGGAAAATTTTTTATGATATAATACCATCTAGTGTCAAATTCTAGGAGGTAATTATTGTGAAAGAAAGAAATTTAAGAAAAACAAATATCGTATGTACAATAGGACCAGCAGTAGAAAATAGAATGGATGAATTAATGAAAGCTGGAATGTCTATTGCAAGAATTAATTTTTCTCATGGAGATTTTGAGGAACAAAAAGACAAAATAGAAAGATTTTTTGAAATAAGAAAAGAATTAGGTCTACCAGTTTCAATTATGTTAGACACAAAAGGACCAGAAATAAGAACAGCATTAAACAAAGCTGGAAGAGATGTAAAAGTACAATTAAAAGAAGGACAAAAATTCACATTCTTCTATGAAGACAGATTAGGAGATGAAGAAGGTACATCATTATCTTATAAAGATTTATATAAAGATGTAAAACCAGGAGACTTAATTTTAATTGATGATGGAAAAATTCAAATAAGAGTAGACGAAATAAAAGATAAAGATATAGTAGGAACTGTATTAAATGATGGTGGTGCAGGATCAAGAAAAAGTATAAATGTACCAGGTGTTTCTATAAAAATACCATTCTTAAGCCCAAAAGATATAAACGACTTATCAAATGGAGCAAGAGTTGGATTTGATTATGTTTCTGCATCATTTGTAAGAAATAAAGAAGATGTAGCCCAAATGCGTAAAGTATTAGACGATAATGGTGGAAAAGATGTTAAAATTTTAGCTAAAATCGAAAATCAAGAAGGAATAGACAATTTCGAAGAAATTTTAGCAGCTTGTGATGGTATAATGGTAGCTCGTGGTGACATGGCTGTAGAAGTTCCATTTGAAGAAGTACCAGTTGTACAAAAAAGATTTATTAAGAGATGTAACGAAGAAGGAAAATTAGTAATAACAGCTACACAAATGTTAGAAAGCATGACAAACAACCCATTACCAACAAGAGCTGAAGTAAGTGACGTTGCAAACGCTATTTATGATAGAACAGGATGTATAATGCTTTCTGGAGAAACAGCAATGGGAGATTATCCATTAGAATGTGTTAACACAATGGTAAAAGTTGCAAAAAGTGTAGAACCAACAATTAATTACTGGAAGAGATTTACAAAGAAAGATTGGAAAATAGAAGAAGCAGATATCGAATCACATGCAGCATATACAACATGTGTAACAGCAAGAGATATCAAAGCTGATGCTATAATAGACTATACACATACAGGAAATTCTGCAAGAAGATTAGCAGGATATGGACCAGCATGTCCAATATTTGCAATTACAGATTCAGAAAAAGTATACAATCAATTAGGACCAATTTGGAATGTATACCCAATCTTAATAAAAGATGGAGCAGATATTGATGACACAATCGAAAAAGGTGTAGAAAAATTAATAGAATTAGGAAACTTAGAAGAAGGAGATACAGCTGTTTTATGTGGAGGACCACAAATAATGAGCAAAGAAAAATCAAAATATGCTGTTAATAAAACAGTTGGAGGTATCTTAAAAATATAATCAATAGGGATTTGGGGACGTTCCTCGAATCCCTTTTTTGTGTTCATTTGAATTTAAAAGATAGAAATTTACATAACTAGAAAAATATGTTATAATATATGGTGTAACAGAAACAGTTGTACAAAATAGGAGGAATACATATGTTAACGCATCATGGGAAAACAGCTTATGTCTCAGAAATGAACGAAATGATTGAAATGTTCATAAAGAGACCTCCAAAAGGTGTTGATTCTGCAGGAAGACTATCTATCGAAGCGAAACTGGCGGATATTAAAATCGCTGTTAGGGATTTGATGCAAGATGCGGATTCGCCCGATGTGCAAGATATGCTGAAAGCATATCTCGATCAAGTAAAAGAATTGACACAGGGACAGGCGTAAGGCCTGTCCTACCTATATATTTGAAAAGGTGATATTAATGAGAATAAATTATAAAAAAATAAATAAAGAAATGAGAATGGAAAAAACAAGTCGAGCTGTTGAACTTTTTAGAAAACAAGGATATAAATTTGAACTGAAAAACTATAAGATGTTAGATAATATGGATAGGTTAAATCTTATAGCAGATACCCTTGAAAGAATTTTTCCTGGATATAGAACCGATTTTAGAAGATTTGAAGATAAGAAGCCTAAATCTAAACAAATAGAATTAGATTATGATTTTGATTTACATGAAATTATGGAATCTGCGGAAGGAATACCATCAACAGAAAAGGCTTTAGAAATATTTTATTCAAATCGTATTGCACATACTTGTAGGGATGTACAGAAACAAATGTTAAGTGATATGTTTACAGAAAAAAACAGAGAAAATGCAGGTTATGAAAGTTTAATATATCACTTTAATAATATAGAAATGGATCAGATAGCAAAATCAGCACATAGATATTTTATTGCTGAAAGCAATATGAATACTAAAGCTGCTAATATTGCTCAAAGACAATTAGCTAAAAATGGAATAACTACAGATGAAATAGAGATTTTAAGAAAAAGAGGATACGATGCATTAGCTAAGGGATATGTAGATTGTATGGCTATAAAAGATGAGGCAATAGCTGAAAGTATAAAAATACTTAAAGAAGATAAAACACAATCTTTTGGATTAGCAAAAGTAAAAAATGGCAAAAGAGAAGAAAATGTTTTTGTTATAGATGTGCCTTGTTTTGGTCAGATGTCTGTACATATGTATGATGAAAGGTTAATTACAGCATTGGCAGAAAATGAATATAAATATCCAATTTGTAATACAGATAATGTTCTACTAATAGATAGAGTGTCTGCATATCAAGAAAGTTTTATATTACAAGATACACCAGAGTTAATAGAGTCTTTAAGAAAGCTAAAATCTCGTAAAGAAGCTCATGAAATTGCTGTAAAAGCTGGTTTTGAAAAGGACGAACTTAAAATGCTATATCAAACAAATGAAGAAGGAGATGAAAGATAATGGATAAAGAGATAATAAAATATTTAGCAAAGAATAAATATTTAAAAGAAAAATTAGAAATAATAGATAACTTGATAAAAGAACAAGACTATAAAGAAGCATATTTTAAATTAGCAGCAATTTTAGAATTTATAAATATTAAATATATAAAACATAAATACAATATGGATATGCCAAATTCAACTGTAATAAATATAGCAAATACATACGAAGATAGAGATGAAAAATTATTTAAAGAAATGTTAGCTATAAATGCAGAATATAATCAAATAGATACAAATAATGTAACAATGGACGACGTAGAATATTTAGCTGGTTTGGTAGATACAATATATGAATATATGTTAGAAAGTACAGGTGAATTTATATAAGCTATAGAATTTGGGGACGTTCTTCGAATCCATAATTTAGACAGAAAAAAAGGAACGTTCCTAAATTCTATTTACAAATTATGTAGACTGTTATATAATATAGGGGAAAAATGAAGGAAAAAGGAGTAAAAAATGGATAAATTTAAGAAATATCTTAAATATGCATTACTATTGGTATTATTATTTATATTTGTCTCAATAATGTCAAAATTAATAATAATATCAATGTATAAACCAAAAGAATGTACAGTTTTATTCGAAAATCCAAAAATAGAAATAATAGATTCAAAAGCAACAAATGCAAATGGATATATTTATGGCTGTATAACAAATACTACAGGAAGCACAATAGAAAATAAATTTATAAAATTAGATTGTTATTCAGAATATGATAATAATATAAATACAGGATATGCACAAATATTTAAATTAGATCCAGATGAGAGCCAATATTTTACTATAAAATATAAATGCCAAGGAACAGAAAGAGTAGAAATTTCAATGTCAGATACAGCACCAGATTATTTATTAAATCCTATTAATATTGAACTTTCTCAAACTCAAAAAATGGCCCTATTACTTGGCGGATTAATAGTAATTTATTATATGCCAGTTGGATATTTATTTGGACTTTTCCCATTTTAATAAATAAACTTCTAAAAATACTTGAAATTTTATTAATTACATTGTAATATAGTTGATAGCAATAAAAATATTATAAATTATATAAATATTTTTATTGCTATTTTAAATTTTTTGTAATATAATTGTAACAGACTTGTAATAATAATAGAAAAGGAGAGTATCAATGTTTGGTTTTGGTCAAGATATAGGAATAGATTTAGGTACAGCAACAGTAATTGCATATGTAAAAGGCAAAGGTATTGTTTTAAGAGAACCTTCTGTTGTTGCTGTAGATAAAAATTCTGGAGATGTTCTTGCAGTAGGTCAGGAAGCAAGAAGAATGCTAGGAAGAACACCGGGAAATATCGTAGCCACTAGACCATTAAGAGATGGGGTAATATCAGATTATACAGTAACAGAAAAAATGTTAAAATATTTTATAAATAAAGTGTGTGGTAAATTTATATTTGCACCAAGAATAATGATATGTATACCTTCTCAAGTAACAGAAGTAGAAAAAAGAGCAGTAATAGATGCAGCATCACAAGCAGGCGCTCGTAAAGTATATTTAATAGAAGAGCCAATAGCAGCAGCAATAGGTGCCGGAATAGATATTTCTAAACCATGTGGAAACATGATAGTAGATATTGGTGGTGGAACTACAGATATAGCTGTAATCTCTTTAGGAGGTTCTGTTGTAAGTACATCATTAAAAGTTGCTGGTGATAAATTGGATGAAGCAATAGTAAAATATATAAAAAGAAAACACAATATAATGATAGGGGAAAGAACAGCAGAAGATTTAAAAATAAATATAGGTTGTGTTTACCCAAAAATACAAGATGTAGAAATGGATATAAGAGGAAGAGATTTATCAACAGGGTTACCAAAAACAATTACAGTGTATTCTAGCGAAATGTTAGAGGCTCTTATAGAACCAGCAATGATGATAGTAGACTCTGTTCATTCAGTTCTAGAAAAAACTCCACCAGAACTTGCAGCAGATATAAGCGACAGAGGAATATATATGACAGGTGGAGGATGTCTAGTAGATGGTTTAGATAAATTATTACAAGAAAAAACAGGTATAAATGTAATGATTGCAGAAGATGCAATTTCCTGCGTTGCATTAGGAACAGGAAAAGCATTAGATAATCTTGATGCTTTAGATGGCAAAAAAAGAAAATAATAAGTTATTAAATATTCTAAAACAAATAGTTATATATTAGAAGAATTAGCCCTCTTCGTTTATATATACCAGCACTTTGTAAACACAAAGTGCTTTTTAACATTTTATAGGAAAAAACATATACTATAAAAGAAGGTGATTATATGCAAGATTTTATACCAAATGCTATATTATGGACACTTGCATTATATGGTTTAATAGAAATTGCAAAAACTATTAGATATTATTTTGCATGTACAAAATTTAAACAAGACGGAATATATGTAATAATAGCTGCTAAAAATCAAGAAGATAAAATAGAATGTTTTACAAGAAATATAATATGTAAATTATTATATGGGAAAGAAGAGTTAACAAAAGGGATAATAATGGTTGATTTAGATTCAAGTGATGATACATATGAGATAATTTCAAAATTATCGAAAGATTATAATTTTATAAAAGCATCAGATTGGAATGAATGCAAAGAAATAATGGATGAAATTTCGAAATAGATTTGTTAATATTTATTGAATGTGATAAAATTGTTGCATTAGCAGGTATACTATAGAAAAGAGGTAAAAAGTGGAACTTTCAGGACAATTAACAGAAATAATATATCAAAATGAAGTTAATAGCTATTTAATTGGAATTTTAGAAAATGAAGAAGATTCAATAACAATAGTAGGATATATGCCTTTTTTAGTTGAAGGAGATTACATAAAGGTCATAGGAAACTTTGTTACTCATAGGGAGTATGGTAAACAATTTAAAGTAGAAACTTTCGAAAAAATAATGCCTAAAACATTGGATTCATTAGAAAAATATTTATCAAATGGAACAATAAAAGGAATTGGTCCTGCAACAGCCAAAAAAATAGTAAAGACTTTTGGCGAAGATACTATTAATGTATTTAAATTTGAACCAGAAAAATTAACGCAAATAAAAGGAATTACTAAAGAAAAAGCAATAGAGATGGCACAATGTTTTGTGGAAAATTGGGAGCTTTGGCAGATTGTAGGATATTTAGATAATTTTGGAATAAGTCCAGCAAATGCAAAGAATATTTATAAAAAATTAGGTCCACAAACAATTGATGAAATAGAATCAAATCCATATATATTAATAGATTTAGTAAAGGGTGTTGATTTTGCAAAATTAGACAAATATGCTTTAGAAAATGGATTCGAGATAAATAATTATAAACGAATAAAATGTGGAATAAAATATAGTTTAGTAAAAATTACATATAATGGTCATTGTTGTACTTTAGAAGCTAATTTAATAAAATATGTTAAAGATTTGTTAAAAGTAGAAGATGACGATATAGAGCATTGCTTAATAGATTTGAATGTAAAAGAAGAGATTGTAATAGAAAAGAGAGAAGAAGAAAATTGGGTTTACAGTAAAGAATTATATGATGCAGAAGCAAATATTGCAAGTAAGTTAATTTTATTAGATTCAGCTAGAAATATAAAAAAGATAGATGGTTTTAATAAAGAATTGGAAAAAATAGAAAAAGTAAGTAATATAAGTCTTTCTGAAAAACAAAAAGAGGCAATACAAGCTATAAATTCAAATAATGTAGTTATTATTACAGGTGGACCTGGTACAGGAAAAACTACTATTATAAAAAATGTTATAGATATTTATAAATCACATGGTAAAAAAGTAGTTTTATGTGCTCCAACTGGACGAGCTGCTAAGAGAATGACAGAAATGACAGGAGAAGAAGCGAAAACACTACATAGGTTGTTAGAAATAGGAAAAATAGAAAAAGATAATGAATTTACCATAATGAACTACGATGTAGCTCCAATAGATGCAGATATTATTATAGTTGATGAAGCATCAATGGTGGATATTTATTTAATGAATTATTTATTAAATGGGATTTACCAAGGAACAAAGCTTATATTAGTAGGTGATACAGACCAATTACCATCTGTCGGACCAGGAAGTGTTCTAAAAGATATAATAAATTCTGAAAGAATTAAAACGATATTTTTAGATGAAATTTTTAGACAAGCTGCACAAAGTAAAATAATTGTTAATTCACATAGAGTAAATGATGGAGAATATTTCCTAAGTAAGGATGAAGAGGAAGGGCTAAAAGATGATTTCTTTTATATTAAAGAAAAAAGTCAAGATATAATGTTAGATCAAATAATATCATTATGCAAAGGTCGATTAAAAAACTTTGGAGATTATGATTTTTTTGAAAATATACAAATTCTGTCACCAACTAAAAAAGGTTTGTTAGGAACAAAAGAGCTTAATAAAAGACTACAGGAAGAATTAAACCCTTCAGATGATAAAAAGAAAGAAAAGAAAATTGGTGAAGTTATTTTTAGAGAAGGCGATCGAGTTATGCAGATAAAAAATAATTATGATATATATTGGCAAAAAGGAAATACACTTAGTCTAACTTATGAAGATGGAACAGGAATATTTAATGGCGAACTTGGAAAAATAGAGAAAATAGATTTTTTAAATAAACAAATAAAAATATTATTTGATGATGAAAAAGAAGCTTGGTATGCTTTTTCTGATATGGATCAGATAGAACATGCCTATGCAATAACTGTACATAAAGCACAAGGAAGCGAGTTTGATGTAGTAATAATGGTTGTTACACAATCATCAGCAATGCTTCTTACAAGAAATCTATTATATACAGGTTTAACTCGAGCTAAAAAATTATTAATATTAATTGGAAATGACAATGTAGTAAAATTTATGATACAAAATGCAGATACTAAAATTCGTAATACAGGGTTAGAATATAAATTAAAAATGATATCTTAATTTAAAATTGGGGGCTAAATAAGGAGGAATATGAATCTTATTGATATAGCTCTCAATTTATTTTTTCCACAGACTTGTTGTTTATGTGAGAAAATATGCAATGATGCAATATGCTGCGTCTGTAAAAAGAAATTAGAAAAAATAACATTTCCACATAGAAAATGTTTCTTAGAAATAGCAGGAATATATTATGATGAACATATGCATATTTTTAAATATGATGGAATAATAAAACAAAAAATTAGACAATATAAATTTAAAGATAAAGCATATTTATATAAATTATTTGCAGAAATAATTTATTCAAATAAAAAAGTTATGAAATATATAAAAAGTTACGACTATGTAATTCCTATCCCACTACATAAATATAGATATAGAGAAAGAGGATATAATCAGGCATATTTAATATTAAAAGATTTACAAAAAAAGGATAGTAAAATAAAAATTAAGATAAATATTTTACAAAAACAAAAAAATATCAAGCCACAAAGTAGTTTAAATAAATTAGAAAGAAAAGATAACATAAAAAATGCATATTGCATAATAAACAGTATAGAAGTAAAAAATAAGAAAATACTATTATTTGATGATGTTTTTACAACAGGTAGCACTACAAATGAATGTAGTAGGATACTTAAAAAAAGTGGAGCTAAAAAGGTTGGAGTATTAACAATTGCTAAGGATTAAAAAATAAGCATCTAGTTAAGAATACTAGATGCTATAATGTTATATTTCCATTTGACTTCCTAAAAAGCTAGCAGCAGATTGAGCTACTTTGGCTTCTACATCGGACATTTTTGTAGAAGGTTCTTTAGAAAGTAAAATAACAGTTCCAATAGAATCGCCATTAGAAATAATTGGATATACAATTTGTGAATTATATATTTTATCTTTTTTATCATTTTTTACAATAGGAACAGATAAATTATTATTTTTATCACTTTTATAAACTTCTTTATCTTCCATGATTTGTTCGATTTCTTTGCTCAAACTTTGTTCTAAGTAATCTTTTTTTGAACCGCCAGCAACAGCAATTACAGTATCTTTATCTGTTATGCAAGCAATATGGCCTGTTGTTTTTGCTAATGTTTCTGCATAACCTAAAGCAAATTCAGACAATTCACCAATAGGAGAGTATTTTTTTAATATAACTTCTCCTTCTTTGTCTGTAAAAATTTCTAAAGGGTCACCGTTCTTTTATTCTTAAAGTTTTTCTTATTTCTTTTGGAATAACAACTCTACCTAGATCATCAATTCTTCTTACTACTCCAGTTGCTTTCATAATTTTCCTCCTTTTAAATTTGTCTAAAATTAGTATTTCTAGAAAAAATTAAATTATACGTCAAAAAGATAAAAATATGATAAATCTTGCATTTTATAGCATAATATAATATAATCTAAATGCGTAAAATCTAAATTATTGTAGGCCTTTTTTATATATTACGTGTGACAATGAGAGGGAGAATGAAAATGAAAGCAATAGAAATAAGAAATAAATTTTTAAAATTTTTTGAAGAACATGATCATAAAATAATACCAAGTGCACCATTAATACCAATTAATGATCCATCTGTTCTATTTACAACAGCTGGAATGCAACCATTGGTACCATATTTATTAGGTGAAAAACATCCAGAAGGTAATAAATTAACAGATTATCAAAAATGTTTAAGAACAAATGATATAGATGAAGTTGGAGATAACAGACATTTAACATATTTCGAAATGTTAGGAAACTGGTCATTAGGAGCATATTTTAAAGAAGAAGCTATAAAGATGAGTTTTGAATTCTTAACAAAAGTATTAAATATACCAGTAGAAAAATTATCTGTTACTTGTTTTGCCGGAAATGAAGATGCACCAAAAGATGAAGAAGCTGCAAAATATTGGGAAGAAGCAGGTATACCAAAAGAAAGAATATATTTCTTAAAAGAAAATTGGTGGATTGCTGGTGAAGAAGGACCTTGTGGACCAGATACAGAAATGTTTTATGATACAGGAAAACCAAAATGTTCAGAAGGATGTAATCCAGATTGTGACTGTGGTAAATATGTAGAAATATGGAACAATGTATTCATGAAATACTTTAAACATAAAGATGGTACATTAACAGAATTAAAACAACATAATGTAGATACAGGTCTTGGACTAGAAAGAATGACAATGTTATTACAAGGAAAACAAACACCATTCGAAACAGAACTATTTGCACCAGTAATGGACAAGTTAGAAGAGCTACAAAAAATAGACAATATTAATAGTAGAAGAATAGTTGCAGAACATTTAAGAGCTTCTATGATGATAATAGCAGATGGTGGAAGACCAAGTAATATAGATAGAGGATATATTTTAAGAAGATTAATAAGAAGAATGATAAGACATTTAAATAAATTACAAATAGACTTATCAGAAACAGAAAAATTAATAGATTTAAATATAGAAACTCTAAAAGAAATGTATCCAGACTTAGTTACAAACAAAGAAACTATTAAACAAGTTATATTAGAAGAACAAAGTAAATTTGTTAAAACTTTAGAGCATGGAGAAAGAGAATTTATAAAAGCTACGAATAAAGCAAAAGAGCAAGGAAAAGAGATTATAGATTCTGAAACAGTGTTTAGACTATATGATACTTATGGTTTCCCACCAGAAGTAACAGAAGAATTAGCAAAAGAAAATAATATAAAAGTAGATATGGAAGGATTTAACAAATTATTTAAAGAACACCAAGAAAAATCAAGACAAGGTAGTGAGCAAAAATTTAAAGGTGGATTAGCGGAACAAAATGAGCAAACTATAGCTTACCATACAGCAACACATTTATTACATGAAGCATTAAGAGAAGTGTTAGGAGACCATGTAAAACAAAGTGGTTCAAACATTACAACAGAAAGATTAAGATTTGACTTTACACATCCTCAAAAAATGACTAAAGAAGAAATACAAAAAGTAGAGGATTTAGTAAATGAAAAAATAAAAGAAGATTTACCAGTAACATGTGAAGAAATGAGTTATGAGGATGCTAAAAAATCAGGAGCAATAGGATTATTTACAAACAAATATGGTGATAGAGTAAAAGTTTATACTATAGGAGATTTTAGTAAAGAAATTTGTGGTGGTCCTCATGTAAAACATACAGGAGAACTAGGAAGATTTAAAATAAAAAAAGAAGAATCTAGTTCATCAGGAATTAGAAGAATAAAAGCAGTTTTAATAAAATAATATAAAAATAGGGATTTGGGGACGGTCCTAAAATCCCTACTGTATAAAAAATATAAAAGGGAAAAAAACACCGTCCCCAATTCCCGTGGAGGTAAAAATGGAAGATTGTTTATTTTGTAAAATAGTAAAAGGAGAAGTACCATCTACAAAAGTATATGAAGATGATGAAATATTAGCATTTAAAGATATTAATCCAATGGCGCCAGTTCATATTTTAGTAATTCCAAAAAAACATTATAGTGATATAAGCGAGATAACTGAAGCTGATTCAGATATCATAGCAAAAATACACCTAGTAATAAACAAAATTGCAAAAGAACAAGGAATTGCAGAAACAGGTTATAGAATAATAAATAACTGTAAAGAAGATGCTGGACAAGAGGTAAAACATTTACATTTTCACTTAATAGGTGGTAAAAAATTAGGAACAAAAATGTGTTAAAAACAAAAGAAAAAATTTACATAAAGTATATGAAAACAATTTAAAATATGTTATAATATACTTTAGAGAAGTAATTGGAGGTAAAATTATGTTTATTGATAGTAAATATAGTAAAGTATTAACTGTTTTATTAATTATTGTAATAATTGGAATTGTTGGATTATTAGCATTTTTAGGATATAGTATGTACACTAAATATTTCCTAGATGCAGATACACAAGCTTTTATGGATGAATATACGAATTCATTAGGAATACAACCATTAGAAGGAAATAACATCACTGGTGACTTTAATGCTTTATTGGATGTTAATGCAGTTACAAATGCAAGTGGAGATGGTTCTCAAGAAACAAAAAAATTTAAAGGATTTGATGTTGTAGGTGCAATAGAAATACCAAAAACTAATGTAGACCTTCCAATATTAAAACAAATGGGTACAAGAGCAATGAACACAGCTGTAGTAATGCAATATGGACCAGGACCAAACCAAGTTGGAAACACGGTAATTGCAGGACATAATTACAGAAATGGACAATTCTTTTCAAATAACTATAAATTAGAAAATGGAGATACAATTTATATTACAGATAATTCTGGAACAAGATTAAAATATGAAATTTATAATAAATATGAAACAACTCCAGAAGATGCAGATTATATGCAAAGAGATACTAAAGGAAAACCAGAAATATCTTTAACAACTTGTACAGATGATAGTAAAGCAAGAATTATAATTTGGGCAAGACTTGCAGAATAATCAAAAAGGGATTTGGGGACGTTCCTTAAAATCCCTTTTTTTGTTAAGTTTAAAGAAATATCGTATGAGTTGAAAATCAATTAATAGGAGGTAGAAATGTCTACTGCACAAGAGGCTTATAAAAAGGTGTTAAATGTATTTTTTATAATTTTACTAATAATATTACTATGTATAGCAGGATATGTAGCCTATAGATTTATTTCTGCTAAAATTATAAATGATGATTCTGATGAATATATAGCAGAATTTACAAATGAAATAGGAGATATAAATGGAAATATAATAAGTGATGAAGATTTAACTGACTCAACAAATAGCAATGAAACAGCTACCAATAAAGCTGAAAAAGTAAAATCAGCAAGATCGTCATCAAGTAAAAAAAATGTTGGTAAATATTATAATTATGATGTTTGTGGATATATCAGAATTCCTAAAACAGGTATACAATATCCAATAATAGCTACACTATCAAAACAAGCATTAGAAAAAGGTGTATGTGTAGAATATGGACCAGGTCCAAATGAACCAGGAAATACAGTAATAGCAGGTCATAATTATTTAAATAGATTGTTTTTTTCAAAAAATAAGAATTTAAATATAGGTGATAAAGTATACATTACAGATCTATACGGAGTAACTGTAGAATATACAATATATAATAAGTTTGAAACATCTCCTCAAGATACAAGTTACATATTTAGAGATACAGGAGGAATACCAGAAATAACGCTTGCAACTTGTTCACAAAACGGATCAGCGAGATTAATTTTATATGCAAAATAATAAAAAAATATTGAAAAAATTTTGGTTAAGTGATAAAATACAACTACTTTTAAAAGGGAGTAGCTTGTAAACTACTAATCAACAGTCGCGAAAAATTCTGGTTAGTAACCTAGTTTAGGTAAGCAAGACTTTTAAAAAACACAAAAAGTTTTTTAAAGTCTTGCTTTTTGTGTATAATACTAAAAAAGGAGAGATGAATAGTGAATTGGTTTAACAAAGGAATAAGTCAAGTAGAGAAAGAACTACAAACCAATATTAAAGAAGGCTTAACAGAAGAACAAGTAAAGGCAAATTATAAAAAGTATGGCATGAATGAATTAGAACAGAAGAAGAAAAAATCTTTATTTGTAAAATTTTTAGAACAATTTAAAGATTTTATGATAATTGTTTTAATTATCGCAGCTGTAGTATCTGGGGCAGTAGGAATTGCAGAAGGCGAAGGTATAACAGATACAATTATAATTTTAATAGTAGTAGTACTTAATGCAATAATCGGTGTAGTACAGGAAAGCAAAGCAGAGAAATCATTAGAGGCACTTCAAAAATTAAGTGCACATGCATCAAAAGTTATACGTAATGGAAAAGTAACAGTAGTACAATCAAGAGAATTAGTGCCAGGAGATATCGTTGTTTTAGACACAGGTGACTATGTACCAGCAGACTTAAGAATAGTAGAAAGTGCAAATTTAAAATCACAAGAAGCATCATTAACAGGTGAGTCTGTACCAGTAGATAAAAATACAGAAACTATAGATGATGAAAAAGTTAGTCTTGGAGATAGAACAAACATGCTTTTCTCTTCTTCACTTATAACATATGGAAGAGGAAAAGGTATTGTAGTAGAAACAGGAATGAATACAGAAGTTGGTAAGATTGCTAAAATTATTAGTGATACAGAGGGGGCAGAAACACCACTTCAAATAAAATTAAATAAATTAGGAAAAACATTAGGAATAGCAGCACTTGCAATATGTATAGTAATATTTATAATAGGAATTGCTTATGGTAAAGATGTAATAGATATGTTTATGACAGCTGTTAGTTTAGCTGTTGCAGCAATTCCAGAAGGTCTAGCAGCAGTTTCTACAATAGTTTTAGCTATAGGTGTTCAAAGAATGGTAAAGAAAAATGCTATTATAAAGAAATTACCAGCAGTAGAAACATTAGGAAGTGCAACAGTTATATGTTCAGATAAAACAGGAACATTAACGCAAAACAAAATGACAGTTCAAAAAGTATTTGTAAATAATAAAATAGAAGAAGTTGCAAATATTAAAGATATAAGTGATGAGCTAGATAGATTAATGCAAGTTTGTACATTATGTAATGATACAAAAATAGGGGCAGAGAATCAATTAACTGGTGATCCTACAGAAACAGCATTAATAGATTTAGGATTTAAAATTAATTTTGATGTTAAAGATGTTTTAGAATTTAAAAGAGTAAAAGAAATTCCATTCGATTCTGATAGAAAATTAATGACTACAGTAAATAAAGTAGGAGAGAAGTATTTTGTTTATACTAAAGGTGGAATTGATGAATTACTTGCAAGATGTAATTCTTATATAATAAATGGAGAAATAAAAACAGATTTAGAGAAATATAAAACAGAAATAGATAAATATAATGTTGATATGGCAAAGGATGCACTAAGAGTATTATCCATGGCATATAAAGAACTAGATCATGAACCAACAGATGAAGAAATGAAAAACATAGAAAATGATTTAATATTTGTTGGAATGGTTGGAATGATAGATCCACCAAGAGAAGAAGTTAAAGTAGCAGTAGAAAAATGTAAAACAGCCGGAATAAAAACAGTAATGATTACTGGAGATCATAAGATTACAGCTGTTGCAATTGCAAAAGCATTAGGAATATTAGAAAACGAAGATGAAGCAATTACAGGTAGCGAACTAGAGGAAATGTCAGATGAAGATCTAACAAAAAATATTAGAAAATATTCAGTATATGCCAGAGTATCACCTGAACATAAAGTTAGAATAGTAAAAGCTTGGCAAGCAAACGGAGAAATTGTTGCCATGACTGGTGATGGTGTAAATGATGCGCCAGCATTAAAAACAGCAGATATTGGTTGTGCAATGGGAATCGTAGGCACAGACGTTTCTAAGGAAGCAGCAGATGTAATATTAACAGATGACAATTTTGCTACAATAGTATCATCTGTAGAAGAAGGAAGACGTATTTATGATAATATATTAAAAGCTATTCAATTCTTACTTTCTAGCAATGTTGGTGAGATCATAGTACTATTTTTAGCAATATTAATTACACCTTGGCTTGGAAGCACATTTAATATAGATATTGGCTTAATCGAAGTATTACTTCCAATTCATATATTATGGATTAATTTAGTAACTGATTCACTTCCAGCATTAGCACTAGCAGTAGATCCTGCAGAAGATGATGTAATGAAACGAAAGCCAAAGAAACAAAAAGGTATTTTTACAAAAGGTATGAGTTTTAGAGTTGTATACCAAGGAATAATGATTGGTTTACTAACACTTGCAGCATTTATAATTGGTATTGCAACACCAGAAGAAAATTTACCAACTATGGTAAAAGTAGATGGAACTTTATATAGTGTAGAAGAAGTAGAAAACTTAGATGAAGCATTAGCAAACGGAGCAGAATATGTAGAAAAGCAAGAAGTAAAAGTAGAAATTGGTCAAACAATGGCCTTTATGGTATTAGCATTTTCAGAATTAGTACATGTATTTAATATTAGAAATAACAAAAAATCTGTATTTAAAACACATCCATTTAACAACAAAATGTTATTGCTAGCAATAGGAGCATCAGCAGCATTAATGCTTATAATATTGTTAGTACCAGCATTAAGACATATATTCAGTATACCAATTTTACCAATGGGCAATTTAATAGAAACAATTTTATTAATAATAGCACCATTAGTAATTGTAGAAATATTCAAACTATTAAAAATAAATACAACAAAAGACGAAGCATAAATCAAAAGGGATTTAGAACGTTCCTAGGGATTTGGGGATGTTCCTTTAGGGATTTGGGGACGTTCCTTAAATCCCTATTTTTAATTTTTGAAGGTAAAAGTTGAATTGTATAAATAATTACAACGAAAAAACTATAGCTTTTTATAAATGCAATTATTAAGAATATATTTGTATTGAATTTTAAATATTGTTGATATATAATATATGCGAAAAAATAAATGCTAGGTGAGCAAAAATGACATTAGATTTAATAGAAGTAAAACCTCGTTTAAATATAAAAAAAGTAATAATAATTACAATAGTTTTGATATTAATCATATCGCTTATATCTACAGCGATATTTTTTGCTGTGCGTCATTATAATGAAAATTTAAGTATGATAGAAAGCGAGATATTATCCAAAAATAAACCAACTCATGAACTATTTTTTTCAGATAATGCAAAGAAAAACAAAATAGTAGATAGAGTGGCACATATTTATAATTCAGATTATAAAAGAGTTTTTCTAACATTTGATGATGGTCCTTCAAAATCTGTTACTATTCCAATTTTGGATATATTAAAACAGAATAATGTTAAGGCAACATTCTTTGTATTAGGAAGTAATGCTGAAAGATATCCAGAAATAGTAAAAAGAGCATATCAAGAAGGTCATTATATAGCAAACCATAGTTTTACACATGTTTATTCTAATATATATTCTTCACCACAGGCAGTATTAGATGAATATAATCGAACAGAAACAGCTATAAAAAATGCAATAGATGATCAAAATTATAATTCTAGGGTATTTAGATTTCCAGGAGGAACATCTGGAGGAAAATATGCAAATGTTAAAGCAGAAGCAGTTAATTTATTAAACCAAAACAATGTGGCACATTTAGATTGGAATGCTTTAACCGCTGATGCAGCAGGATTAGATAATGTGAATGATATGATGAACTATGTAGAAAGTACAATGGGAGATAAAAATAGTGTAGTTATATTAATGCATGATATAGGAACTAAAAAAAGTACATATGAATTATTACCACAATTAATACAAGCATTAAAAGAAAAAGGATATGTGTTTGAAAATATATATGATGTATTAAAATGATTTAATAAAACAGAGCAAAATGAAATAATGCTCTGTTTTATTAATTCTACTTAAATATAATAATAGCATGAATTTTTTTATCATCAAGACCTTCAATAATTACTTTATGAGTATTTTCTTCGAAAACATAGTAACATTTTACTATATCATGGAGTCTAATTTGCTTTTTATAGGCTATTTCAAAAAAGTTAAATGTATTATTTTTATAAACTTCAGCAGGCAATGCTTCATAAGCCATATCTAAATAATATAAATTATGCATATGGTTGTTTAAATCTATTTGTGAACGATTAACTGTATACATACTTAAAGATTCATAATTATCCGAATTAGATAATTTAGTAAGCATGGCTTCTTCAGGAGGAAAAGCAGTTTTAGTATCTGGATTGTATAAATTAATTATTTCTTCTGGTATAGGTCTTAATTTACCAGTAGTAGTATCAACTAAAACCCACTTAGAAGTTCCAATAATAACTAATTCATTATTTTGATTGTATACTTCATAATCACGATAAGTAGAGAATTGTTCTGTGTTTCTAGCCCATGTAACTATGTGCAATTTATCACCATAAATTGGTCTTTTTAAAACCTTAACTTTCCATCCAAGTAATACCCAAGAAGACTTTGTTTTTGGTATTTCATTTAATCCAAAATTAATGCTATCAGAGTGGTAAGAACCAATATTTTCAAAAAAAGCCAAAATTGCTTTATTACTTAAATAGTTAGGATTTTCTATATCTCTTAATCCAATCTCAAAATCATGTTCAAAAAAAGCCATAATTTAAGCCTCCTAAAAATTAATATAAATAGGGAAAAAAGGAACGTCCCTAAATCCCTATGAGAGTACCAGAGCACTATCCAAAATTTTAATCGAGTTATATTCTAGCATAAAAAGTTTAAAAATACAATTATACTAAGTAGTATAGAAATATAAAAATTATTTACAAAAACTAATAATTGTGGCATAATATAAACGTATAGGAGTGATAGTATTATGAGAATTTTAAGAGATTTTAAATTACCAGATTTTAAATTTCCTAAGATGAAAATGGAAGGTATGGAAAACATACAAGAAATGCAAGTTAATTATGACAAAATAGATCAAATAAAAGATAAAAAGTCTAAAAATAAGTTTTATCCAGAAACACATTATAAAACAGTAAAAGAGATATTTAAAAGATCAATAGAAAAATATAAAAATAATATATATATTTTAGAAAGACCAAACCATGATCATAAAGCTAAATTCGAGGAATTTACTTATGAAAGATTCGGAAATGATGCAATTAATTTAGGTACAGGTCTTATGAAGTACTTAAATCTAACAAATGAAAGAATTATAATTATTGGTGAAAACACATATTATTGGTATGTTTCATATTTCTCAATCTTATGCGGAGTTGGTATTGCTGTTCCTGTAGATAAAGAATTACCAAACAATGAAATAGAAAATGTAATAAAACGTTCACATGCTAGCGCAGTAATTTATTCTAAAAAGAAAAAAGATTCAATAGATAAAATAAAAGATAATTTACCAATGGTAAAATATTTTATCGAAATGAATAGTGATGAAGGTGTACGAGGTAGAGATGTTGGAATAGAGCATGTAATAGCAGAAGGTAAAAAATTAACAGATGCAGGAAATACAGAATATATGGATGTAGAAATAGATCCAGAAGAATTCAAATTTTTAATATTTACATCTGGAACAACATCACAAGCTAAAGGTGTTATGTTATGCCACAGAAATTTAGCAGAAAATGTAAATGCAGTTTCAAAATATGTAAAAATATATGAAAGAGATAGATTTTTCTCTGTATTACCATTACATCATACATATGAATCATCAATCGGTGCATTGTTGCCATTTGCAAATGGTTCATCAGTTGCAATTTGTGGAGGCTTAAGATATATAGTACCAGATATGCAAGAAGCAAAACCAACTGCAATGCTTGCAGTACCATTATTAGTTGAAAGTTTATATAAGAAAATAAATCAATCAATAGAAAAAAGTGGAAAATCAGGGTTAGTAAATTCTATGCTTCATTTAACAAATGCATTAAAAAGTGTAGGAATAGATATTAAAAGGAAAGTATTTAAAGAGATATATGACAATTTAGGTGGAAATATGAGAATCATAGTTTCTGCAGCAGCGCCAATAGACAAAAAAATAGGAAAATGGGTTCAAGATATAGGAATCGAATTCTTACAAGGATATGGATTAACAGAAACTGCTCCAATTGCAGCACTTACACCAGAGTGTGACCCAAGAGTAGGTTCAGTTGGACTTCCAGTAAATTGTGCACAAATAAAAATACATAATCCAAACGAAAATGGAGAAGGCGAAATTTGGATTAAGAGCCAAACATTAATGCTTGGATATTATGAAGATGAAGAAGCAACAAAAGAAGTAGTACATGATGGATGGTTCAATTCTGGGGATATTGGTTATCAAGATAAAGATGGTTATGTATATGTTACAGGAAGAAGTAAAAATGTTATAGTAACACAAAACGGAAAAAATATTTATCCAGAAGAAATAGAATTATTATTATCTAAAGTTCCAGAAATCCAAGAATGTATGGTATATGGAAAAGAAGTAGAAGGAGAAAAAGAATTAACAATATCTGCAAAAGTTATACCAAACATGGAAGAAATAGAAAGATTACATGGAAAAGATTTAAGTGAAGAAGAAATACATAAAATAATTTGGAATAAAATAAAAGATGTTAATAAGAGTTTAACATCATATAAAGCAATAAAAAATCTAGAATTAAAACATGATGAATTTGCAAAAACAACAACAATGAAAATAAAAAGATATGTAGAACTTCAAAAAGACAAAGAACAAAATAAAACAGAAGAATAAAGCTAGCTAAATAAATGTGGAGGCAATATGAAAAAAAAGAAAGTACTATTTATATCTAGTACAGGTGGGCATTTTAATGAATTAATGCAATTAAAACCAATGTTTGAAAAGTATGATTATCATATAATAACAGAAAAAGATAAATTTACAGAAGGTTTTAAAAAAAAATATGGAAAAAGGATTTCGTATATGGTATATGGAACGAGATCACATCCATTGGTATACCCATTTAAGTTTTTATGGAATTGTATTTTAACAGTATTTTACTATATAAAAATAAGACCTAAATATATAGTAACAACCGGCACACATAATGCAGGCCCAATGTGCATACTAGGAAAAATATTTGGTAGTAAGATTATATATATAGAAACATTTGCAAATAGAAATTCTAAAACAGCAACAGGAAAACTAGTTTATAAGTTTGCAGATTTATTTATAGTGCAATGGAAGGAAATGCTGAAATTATATCCAAAAGCAAAATTAGGAGGATCAATATTTTGATATTAGTATTATTAGGAACACAGGACAATAGTTTTCATCGCTTACTTGATAAAATTCAAGAGTTAATTAATGAAAAAGTAATAACAGAGAAAGTTGTTGTTCAAGCAGGAAGAACAAAATATGAATCTAAAGATATGGAAATATACAGTTTAATGCCAGAAGAAAAGTTAAGAGAAATAATGAAGAAGGCAGATTTAGTTATAACTCATGGAGGAGTTGGCTCTATAGTAATGGCATTAAAAATGGGAAAGAAAGTAATTGCAGTACCACGTTTAAGTGCTTTTGGAGAACATATAAATGACCACCAAATACAAATAATAGATTCTTTTGATAAACAAGATTTTTTAATAGGTGTAACAGAATTAGATGATTTAGAAAAAGCTTTAAATAAGGTCAAAACATTTAAACCAAAACATTTTAAAAGTGAAACAGATCATATGATAAAATTAATTGAAGATTTTATAGATAATAATTAATCGAGATTTAGGGATATGGGGACGTTCCTTAAATCCCGATTTTTTTGTGTGCGGATTTCGTTGACACATACATAGTTTTAATATAAAATGGCATAAGAAAAAATAGGGAGAAATGAAGGTGTAATTAATATGAAAAAATTATTATTTGCAGCATATAATTTAGACTTAGGTGGAATAGAAACCTCTCTTGTAACTCTTACGAATTTTTTACTAGAAAAAGGTTATGAAATAACAATAGCTCTAGAAAAAAAAGAAGGAGTTTTTTTAGACAAAATTTCTCCAAACATAGAAATAATAGAATATACACCTGCAAATGACAAAAACATTATAAAAAGAAAAATAAATAATTTAATAAAAAGATATAAATTTAAAAAACAATATAAAAATAAATTTGATTTTGCCGCAAGTTTTGCAACATATTCAATGCCTGCAAGCTTCATAGCAAGGACATGTTCTAAAAATAATGCTATATGGGGCCATGCAGACTATTTAAGCTTATATAATAATGATAAAAAGAAAATGAGAGACTTTTTTAATAAGAGAAAAGTAAATAAATTTAAAAAAATAGTATTTGTCTCAAAAGAAGGGAAAGATAGCTTTATACAGGTCTTTCCAAAACTAAAAGATAAAGTTGTAACATGCAATAATTTAATAAATGATAAAAGAATATTAAACAAAGCAGAAGAGGCAGTAACTGATTTAAAAAAAGAGAATGTAGTTACATTTTTAAATGTAGGACGACATGATGAAAGACAAAAAAGGTTAACAAGAATAATTTATGCAGCAGAACAACTAAAAAAAGATCATAAGAAGTTTAGAATGGTTTTTATAGGAGATGGACCAGATACCAATCTTTATAAAGAACAGGTAAAAAATAAAAAGTTAGAAAACGAAGTAATATTTTTAGGAAGAAAGAAAAATCCATATCCATACTATAAATTATGTGATTGTGTGGTATTATCTTCAGATTATGAGGGATATCCAGTAGTATATTTAGAATCATTTATCCTAAATAAACCAATAATAACTACAAATGTATCAGACTATGAGCAGGTAGAAGGATATGGAGTAGTGGTAGAAAAAGATGAAATAGAAATATATAAAGCAATGAAAGATTTTATAGAAAAAGGATATGAAATAACTAAAAAATTTGATGCGAATGAATATAACAACAAAATATTTAACAAATTAGAGAAAATAATAAATGAACTTTAGGGACGGAGTTAAAAGTTCATAAAAAAGGAAATAGTGCAAAGAAAATGTAAAATAGGGAAAAAAGGAACGTCCCCAAATCCCTATAGGACGTCAACCAATTCCTTAGATTGGAGAAAAAAATGAAAAAAATTAGTGTTATAATTCCTGTATATAATACCGAAAAATATTTAAGAAGATGTTTTGATTCGGTAATTGCACAAGATTATAAAAATTTAGAAATAGTAATTATTAATGATGGTAGTAAAGATGATTCAGAGAAAATAATAAATGAATATAAAAATAAATATCCTGAATTAATTAGTTATTATAAAAAACAAAATTCAGGGGTTGCTGATACAAGAAATTTTGGTGTAGAAAAAGCAAAAGGCGATTATATAATGTTTTTAGATTCTGACGATTATATTGATAAATCTTTATTAAAAACATTAGAAGAATATGTGAGTCAAGATATTGATTTAATTAAATTTAAATTACAAAGAGTTGATGGAGAGGGAAAAGTTATAGAAATAGTACCAGGAGCAACTTTCGAAAAAACTACAGGTGAAGATGGTTTTAACCAATTATATGGTACAGATGTATTATTAGATTCACCATGTGTATACTTAATTAAAAAAGATATTTTTATAAAAAATAGTTTGAAATTTGCGGTAGGAACAGAACATGAAGATTTTGGTTTAGTTCCATTTATAATTGTATTGGCGAAAACAATGGTTTCTGTAAATTTTTACGGATATTATTATGTTCAAAGTGATAATAGTATAACGAGAAATGAAGATTATAAGAAAACTTTAAAGAAAGCTTATGATGCATTAAAACATTATGATAATGCGGTTGTATTAATAGAAATATTAAATATTAATAAAATAACTAAACAAAATTTAAAAATATATTATACAAATGCAATAATTTTAAAAGCAAAAGAATTACATAATGATGATCAAAAGAAATACATTAAAGAAATAAAAAACAGGAAAATGACAAAAAATATTAAAATAAGAAATATTAAACAGTTAATAAAGAAAATATTACTAAATCTTAATATGAAGTTATATTTACAAATGAAATAAGTAGAATAGAGGAGAGTTGAATGAAAAAAGTTAGTGTTATAGTACCATTCTATAATGTAGAAGAATATATTGAAAAATGCATAAAATCATTAGTAGAACAGTCTTTGGAAGACATAGAAATAATTTTAGTAAATGATGGAAGTAAAGATAGTTCTGAGGAAATAGCAAAAAAATATAAAAATAAATATCCTGACAAAATAGTATATTTAAAAAAAGAAAATGGTGGATTATCTGATGCAAGAAATTATGCTTTACCATATACAACAGGGGAATATATTGCGTTTTTAGATTCTGACGATTATGTAGAAGAGGAAATGTATAAAGAAATGTATGAAACTGCAATAATTGATAAAGCAGATGTTGTAGAATGTGATTACTTATGGGAATATCCAGAAGAAACAATTGAAAGTAGAGGTAGAGCATATAAAGACAGAAGAGATATGATATTGAATGCAAGAGTTGTAGCATGGAATAAACTAATAAAAAAAGAATTATTGGAAAGAACAAAAATAAAATTTCCAGTAGGTTTAAGATATGAAGATGTAGAATTTTTTTATAAATTAATACCTTATATAAATACTATATCAATAGTAAAAAAGCCATTTATACATTATGTACAAAGAGAAAATTCTATTTCAAATACTCAAACAAGTAAAACTGCACAAATAATAGATGTTTTAGACAATGTAATAGAATTTTATAAAGAAAAAAATATATTTGATAATTACAAAAATGAATTAGAATATAATTATGCAAGATATTTATTATGTAGTTCTATGTTAAGAATGATTATGATTGAAGAAAAAGAAGAAAGAGATAAAACAGTAAAATTGGCTTGGGAAAAATTAAATTCAACATTTCCAAAATGGAAGGAAAACCCTTATTTAAAAGAAAAAGGCTTAAAAAATAAGTATATGAAAAGTGTTAATGAAAAAACGTTAAAAATATATGAGAAACTAGGAAGAATTAGATTTATAAGAAAAAAAATACAAGAAAAATTTGCATAAATTCTTGATGAGCGAATTTTAGTATATGTGGAAAAATAAAAGGAGAAGTTATGAAAGAAACAAAAGTAGAGCCAACCCAAAAGATAAAAATAAATACAAAAAATTTAACAGAAAATTTATTAATAATATTTGTAATATTATGTCCAGTATTTGATATTTTAAGTTTTATATTTAGAAATACGTTTAATACAAGTATATCTCCATCTACTATTTTAAGGCCAGTAATACCTTTAATAGCAATTATAGATTTATTCATAAAAAGCAAACATAAGTTAAGAATGTTTATTGTTGCATTGGTATATGGAGTATATGCTTTAGCACATTTATTATTATTTAATACTGCTAACACAGGATTTAGTTATAGTAATGTAGTACATGAAATGCAATATATAATGAATTATACTTTCATGATAATAATTTTATTTGTATATGCGTATGTTTTTAAAGATAAAGAGAAAGATAAATTACAAAGAGCAATAATTTCGTCAGTATCAATATATATTGCATCAATAATATTATCGCTTATAACTAATACATCATCATCAACATATATTGAGGGAACAGGAATAAAAGGTTGGTTTGAATCTGGAAATAGTATTAGTGCAGTTTTAATTTTATCAATATTTGTATTGTTAAGTAATAATGATAAAAACTATAGAAAAATAATTATAGGTGAAGTAATTATACTAGGAATATTCTTGTGCATGTTAATAGGTACGAGAGTAGGTTTAATTGGTTTCATAGTTACTCTAGTAGCTTTTGTATTTGCAGAGATTGTTGGAAAGATAATTAAAAAGTCAAAAATAAATAAAAAAGTTATACTAGGAGGAATTGGAGCAGTAATTGTAGTTGTGGTTATAGTTGCTTTAGTGGGTTCAAATACAATAGAGAGAAGGAAACATTTAAAAGAAATTGAATCAGATATAGTTGACGAATCAACACATCAAGAAGCACACATAACAGGAAGTTTAATGGAAATAAAAGAAAAAATAGATAATGGCGAAATAGAAGATACATACATGAATGAAGCACAAAAGAAATCTGTATTAGAATTATATGATATTGCAAATAGGTGGGGAATAAGTAATAATGACCAACGTATGCAACAATTAATATACAATGCAGTTCTTGTAAAAAATCAAGCAAATCCATTATTAATTATATTTGGAAATGGTTATATGAACCAATATAGAGAATTAGTATTAGAAATGGATATACCAGCATTTTTATTTAATTTTGGAATATTAGGATTTTTATTATACTTTGGACCATTTCTTGCAATCTTTATATATGGAATATATTTTGGAATAAAAAGGATCAAGAAAATAGATTCAGAATATATAATGTATGTATTAGGAATAGGATTAGCGTTTGCTATATCTGTATTTTCTGGATATGTATTCTTTAATATGTCAACATCTACAGTTATATCAGTTATATGTGCATTATTAATAAATAAGATTTTTACCATAAAAAATGATTTAAAAGAGACGAAAGTATAATAATGAATTATATATGAGGAGATAGGTTATGAAAAAGATTTTGTTTGGAATAACAAGTCTTACGCTTGGTGGTGCTGAAAAAGTTTTAGTTGATTTAGCAAATAAATTAAGTGAAAAATATGAAATTACAATACTTACAATATATGCAAAAGGTGAGTTCGAGAAAAAATTAAATCCAAAAGTAAAATTAAAAAGCATATATGATTTTCAATTTAATGATATGACAAGCTTTAGGAAAAAGATTACAGCTTTAAAATTATTGCTATTTAAAAAACATTTTTATAAAAAATATATTAAAGGTGATTATGATATAGAAATAGCATTTTTAGAAGGGCCAATTACTAGACTTTTCGGAGTAAGAAATAAAAATACAAGAAAAATTGCATGGATACATAATGATATAACAAAAGTATTTGGAAAAGATTTAAAGGCTAAAATAAAGGTTGCAATAGACAAAAAAACATATGGAAAATATCAAACATTAGTATTTGTAAGTAAAGATAGTAGAGATAAATTTACTGAAATTTATAAAGATGTAAGAGATGAATACTTGCAACCAGTACATAAAAGAGTTATATACAATTACATAAATCCACAAAATGTTATAGAAGGTGCAGAAGAAAAAATAGATGATCCTTTAACTAATAAAACAACAACATTTTTAACAGTAGCAAGACTTACAAAACAAAAAGCAATAGATAGGATTATACGAGTTCATAAAAAATTAATAACAAAGGGATTTAAACATGAGTTTTATGTAATAGGAGATGGCCCAGAAAGATCAAATTTAGAAAAACAAATTGAAGAATTAAATGTAGAAAAAACATTCCATCTTTTAGGAAAAAAGGAAAATCCATATCCATATATGAAGCAAGCGAATTTTTTCTGTTTACTATCAGAATTTGAAGGGTATGGAATGGTAATAGAAGAGGCTAAAATTTTAAATAAACCAATAATAATAACAGATACTGCAGCAAGAGAAGCTGTTCAAAATTATGAAAATTCAATAATCGTAAAAAATAACGAAGAGGCAATATATGCTGAAATTAAAGAAGTAATACAAAAGAATAAAAAAAGTTTTTCAGAAAAGCAAGAAAAATATGATAATAATAAGATAATTACTAGATTAGAAAAACTTTTGGAAGAAGAGGTTAAGACAATAGATATTTAGAACATGGCAAAATTAATGAAAGAGAGGCTACAAGATAGCATAATTTATCATAAGTAAAATATATAAAAGATGTGAGGCATAATTATGAAATTATCAATTTTAACAGCGACTTACAATAGAGCAAATTTATTAAAAAGACTGTATGAAAGTATATTAATGAACTTAAATGTAGGTATAGAAGTAGAATGGCTAATAATGGATGATGGTTCAAGTGATGAAACAGAAAATGTTATTAGTAAAATAAGAGATGAAAATAGAATATATATAAAATATTTAAAACAAGTAAATCAAGGTAAAATGGCTGCAATAAATCATTTAATGGATTATGCAAGAGGGGATTTAATAATTGAGTGTGATTCTGATGATTATTTTGCAGAAAATGCATTTTTGTATATAAAAGATGCATATGAAGAATCTAAATATGAAAAAGATTTGTATGGACTTTGCTTTTTAAAGTATGATCAAAATGGACAAAATATAGGGAATGAATTTAAAAAGCAAAAAACAACAATGTTCGATTTGTATTTTAAAGATCTAGAAGATGGTGAAAAAGCAATAGCATTTTTTAAAGATAGAAGAAAAAATTATAGTTATGAATTAGAAGGTGACGAAAAATTTGTAACAGAAGCTAGAATGTACCATAAGATGGATTTAGAATATAAAATAAAATGCTATAATGAACCAGTTATGATATGTGAATACCAAAAGGATGGTTATTCTAAAAATATAGATAAAGTATTTAAGAAAAATCCTAAAGGTTATCTTAAATATTTTGAAGAAATTTTAACAATGCAAGATATGGTAGGAGTACCTTTTAAGAAACGACTATATGTAATTAAACATTATATTTTATTTTGTGTACTTAATAGGAAAAAGCCAAATTTTGCTGACATGAAAGGGTTCTTGAATAAAATTTTAACGGTATTACTATATGTGCCAGGTTTTATTATGACAAAGAAGAGATTTAAGTAATATAATCTTGAAAAGCTATATATGTAATGATATAATGACCAAAGTCTAAAACAAAAGTGAATGAGGTGGCTTTAATGAAGGAAGAGTATGATTTCTTATTAGAACCAGGAAAAGTAAAAATAGAAAGCAGAGATTACAAAGACAATGAGTCTGTAATCTCTGTTGTCATACCATTTTATAATGACAAAGATTATATTGAACAATCTGTGAATTCAGTTTTAAATCAAACATTTCCTTATTATGAAATATTAATTATAGATGATGGATCTAAAGATGAAGAATCTTTAAAAAAACTAGATGAAGTTGCAAAACAAGATACAAGAATAAAAGTATTTCATAAAGAAAATGAAGGGCTAGCTGCAACGAGAGACTATGGTGCTTCAAAATCAGCAGAATCTGCTAAATACTTGATGTTTTTAGATTCAGATGATTTATTAGAACCAACATTTATGGAATGTGCTTATTGGACATTAGAAACAAATAAAGATGCAGCATGGGCATATTCAGATTCAATAGGGTTTGATGCAGATAGTTATACTTGGAATAAATGGTTTGATTCTGAAAAAATGAAAAAAGAAAATGAATTAGTATCTGCTGCAATGGTAAGAAAATCAGACTTTAATGCTGCTGGTGGATATGGCTTAAGAGAAAAAGCTGTAAATGAAGACTGGAATTTTTGGCTTAAATTAATGGCAATTGGTAAATACCCTGTACATATGAGTTATTATGGACAATGGTATAGAAGAAAATTGAGTGGAGAATTAAAGAAATCCAAGGATAATAAAGCCAGATCCTTAGAAATTATACATGAAACAGCAAGTAAGATTACTAAACCAGTATCTGCAATACAGTATCCTAAACAAGATTATAATTATGAGCTTTTAAAAGACAATTTAGAATATATATTACAACCAGAACCAAAAGAAGATGATAAAAAAATAAACTTATTAATAATTGTTCCTTGGCTTATAACAGGAGGGGCAGATAGATTTAACTTGAATTTAGTTAAAGGTTTGGATAAAAGAAAGTATACCATAACAATATTAACAACTGAACCAAATAAAAACACATTAAGGCAAGAATTTGAAAAATATGCAATTGTGTATGATTTGACCTCTTTTTTAAATCAAGAATTTTGGTTACCGTTTATAAATTATATTATTAAAAAGAAAAACATAAATATTATATTAAACACAAATAGTAAATTTGGATATAGTGTATTACCTTATTTAAAAGCTAAATATGATAATATACCATTAATAGATTATGTACATATGGAAGAATGGTATAACAGAAATGGTGGATATTCAAGATATTCTACTATGGAAGAATCTGTATTAGATAAAACTTTAGTATGTAATGAAAATAGTAAAAAGATTTTGTGCGATTATTTTGGACGAAATGAAAATGAAATACAAACAGTTTATATCGGAGTAGATGAAGAAGAATTTAATCCGGAAAAATATAATAAAGAAGAAATTTTAGAGAAATATAATATATTAAATGATAAAAAATATATTTTTAGTTATATTTGTAGGATATCAGAACAAAAAAGGCCAATGCTATTATTAGAAATTATAAAAAAACTAAAGGAAAAAAGGAACGATTTCAAAGTTTTAGTTATCGGAGATGGAAATTTATTATCTAAAATGAAATCTAAAGCTGATAAATTAGGATTAAATGAAAACATAATCTTTTTAGGTAATATTGAAAATACAGAAGAAATTTATAAAATAAGTGATATAACGATTAATTGTTCTATAAAAGAAGGCTTAGCATTGACATCTTATGAATCATTAAGTATGGGAGTTCCAGTAATCTCTAGTGATGTAGGTGGACAAAAAGAACTAATTAATGAAGAGGTTGGTGTTATAGTTCCTTGCATGCAAAATGAGAGAGACATTTATAGTGAAGCTTATAAAGAAGAGGAAATTGCAGTATATATACAAGCAATAGAAAAAGTATTAAATAATTTAGAACAATATAAAAGTAAATGTAGAAAAAGAATACTAGATAAATTTACAATTAAAAACATGATAAAAGAAATGTCTAAGATCTTAGAAGAAACTCAAACAAATCCAAATAAAGATAAAATTGAAAATGGTAAGAAATTATTAGACAACATAAATATTACAAAAGAATTAATAACAATGAATATGATGAATGATAAAATTGAGTATAATTGGGAATGTACAGAATACGAAAAGAAAGTCTATGGACGAGCATATTCTATAAAAGCTCTTAACTATAAATATGAACTAATAAAAGAAAAATTATGGAAGATTCCATTGTGGAGAGGATTTGTAAAAGTAGTACATAAAGTGAAAGGAAATTAAGGAATAAAATTAATATTAACTTGACAAAAAAAATCTTAACTAATAAAATTAAATGGATTTATTTAAAGGATATAATAATTCATAAAGAAAGGATGTAGGACAATAATGAACAACAAAAAATTAAGCATTATAGTTCCAAATTATAATAATGAGCAATTTCTTAATAAAAGCTTAAATAGCTTGATAAATCAATCTTATGACAATTTAGAAATTATAGTTGTTAATGATGGATCAAAGGGTAATTGTGACGATATAATAAAAGAATTTCAAAGTAAAGATAATAGAATAAAATACGTAAAGCATGATACAAATAAAGGTTTATTTCAAGCAAGATTAACTGGAGCTGAAAATGCTACAGGAGACTATATAGCGTTTTTAGATGCAGATGATTATGTATCTATAGATTTTTATAGAACGATGATGTATAGCGCTATGAAAAACGATTCAGATATAGTTATTAGTAATTTAGTACTAGAATATGATGATGGAACAAAAGAATTATTTAATTTAATGCAAACACCTTTAAAAGAGATAAATGGAAAAGACTGTTTTAAAAGATATATGGAGCAAGATGGATTAAATTATTCTTGGTCAGTAATATGGAATAAAATATATAAAAAGGAAATTTGGGAAAAAGCAGCAGAGCATTATAGAAAAGTAAATAAAAGACTAATAATGACTGAAGATATAGCCTTTTCTACTGTATTATTTTATTTTGCTAATAAAGTTAATAAAGTTAATAATGATGTTATATTTTATTGCCAACATCAAAAATCTTCTACATCAACTAAAAATATGTCTTATGAGAAGATAATGGGAAATATAACAGATTTAAATACATCTTTTGGATTTATAGAACAATTTTTAAAAGATGTAAAGGCTTATGATGAATATGAAGAAGACTTTATTTTATGGAAAAGTTTATATTATAAAATTCATTTTGACATTACTAAAAATATGAATGTTTCAAAAGCGAAGAAAGATGAGATAGTAGAAAGATTGAATCAATTTTGTCCAAATCATAAAGATGTTAAGGATGGAGGATATTTTTATTCAATAAAAACAACTTGGAATGAAGGTTTGGAGGAAATTAAAAAAGCAATATGTGATCCAAAAATAAAATGTATTAGTTTTGATATATTTGACACACTAGTCGTTAGACCTTTTTGGTATCCAACAGATCTTTTTGCAATTGTTGATAAACAATTTGGAAAAATTACTGGTAATAAAACAGGTATAGATTTTACTAATATAAGAGTTTATGCAGAAAGACTTACAAGAGAAAAGAAAGCTAAAATAAGCAAAGAAAATGAAGAAATAACACTTGATGAAATATATGAAACATTACATAGTGAGTATAATATAGATAATGAGACACTAGAAAAAATAAAACAAATAGAAATAGAAAGCGAGTTAAGATTCTGTACAAGAAGAATGACTGGTTTTGAACTTTATGAATTAGCTTTAGCCAAAGGAAAAAGAGTAATATGTACATCAGATATGTATTTACCACGAGATGTAATTAAAAAGATTTTAGAAAAAAATAAATACACAGATATATCTAAAATATATTTATCAGCAGATTACAATGCAACTAAATGGAATAAATCATTATATAAAGTAGTTTTAAATGAAGAAAAATTGTCTCCTGACGAGTTAATTCATATAGGCGATAATTATGAATCTGATTTTAAAAATGCAAAGAAAGTAGGAATAAATGCAAAACACTTACCAATGGCTACAAATGTATTTATGGATAGAGGTGTAACACAAAATTTAGCACAAATGTTTATGAGAAGTTTACCTCATTGGAGAGATAATGTAGCATCTATGGAATTTGTGGGTATAAGATCAATGCTTGCTGTTGTTGCAAATAAATATTTTGACAATCCATATAGAAGTTTTAACAATCAAACAGACTTTAATGCTGATCCATATCTAATAGGATACTATGCTTTAGGAATGTATATGTTTGGACTTACAAAGTGGATTTTGGATGATGTTCAAAACGAAAATTATGAGAATATGGTTTTTATGGCAAGAGATGGATATCTACCAATGAAATGTTATGAAATAGTAGGTAAATATTATAGTAAAGTACCAGAAGCTAAATATTTATATGTATCAAGAAAAGCTTTAGTACCAATTACAATACAAAATGAATTAGATTTTTATAAAATGTCAGATCAAATAAATATGGAAAATCATACTCCGATTGACGCCATAAAATATATAAAAAATTGCATAAAATTTGATGATCAAAAATTTAAAAAGATATGTCAAGAAAATAAGATTAAAATAGATGAAAATTTTAAAACTATAGATAATTTTAATAAATTTATAAGTATAGTTATAGACAATTTTTATGATAAAGAAGAACAAGAAAAAAACCTACTAAAATTAAAAGAATATTTTAAAGAATTTTATGGAAAACATTCAGCTACATTTGATATTGGTTATAGTGCAAGACCTGAGATGTTTTTATCAAATTTATTAGAAACACCAATAGATACTTATTTTTCTAATATAAATAAAGGCGAAGCAATAAGACATCAACAAATAGGTGGTTTTAAACTAAAAACATTTTTTGATGGTAAACCAACGACTACAGGACATGCATATGAAATGTTACTTTCAGCATTGGCTCCATCTTGTATAGGTTATAATATTACGGAAAATGGTGTTGAACCTGTATTTGAAGAATATTCAAATACTTATGCAGTAAGATTTGCTATTGAAACTATTCAACAAGCAGCAATGGATTTCGTAACAGATATTGTAAATATTTATAAAGAAGATATGGGTGTGTTATATTATCAAAATTATTATATATCACTTCCATATATGGCTTACTTAAATTCATCAAGAGAGATTGATAAAGCTCCTTTTGCTTCAGTTAGATTTGAGGATGGATTAGGTTTAGGCGATGATTTAAGTATGGTTTATAGTTGGACTAAAGATTTATCATATCATAATCAAGCAACAATGGATGTTTTATATAGTATTGATAATGATATTCCTATTTTTAATAGACAAGATGAACTTGTATATAATTCTAATGTAGACTTAACTAATAGAAATAAATTCGTAAGATTAGTTTATTATATGTTATTTGATAAAGCTACATTAAATAGAAGAATAGGTAATGTTTGTTATAAAAATAAGTTATTGTGGAAAATTTATAAAAAAATAAATCATATTTAAAATTATGGAGGTTACTATTTAATGGAAGAATATAGCATTCAAGTACAGGATGTGTATAAAACTTTTGATGTGTATTTAGATAAAGCGAATAGCTTAAAAGAAAAACTTCTATTTTGGAATAGAAATAGAAAAGAAGTAAGAGAAGTATTAAAAGGAATTAATTTGAATATAAAAAAAGGTGAAGCAGTAGCACTAATTGGTGTAAATGGTAGTGGTAAATCAACTTTACTAAAATTAATGACCAAAATAATTTATCCAAATAAAGGAAAGATTATAACAAACGGAAAGCTTACTTCTTTATTAGAATTAGGAGCTGGTTTTCACCCTGATTTTTCTGGAAGAGAAAATATATATTTTAATGCATCAATATTTGGCTTAACTAAAAGCCAAATAGATGCAAGATTAGAACAAATTATCGAATTTTCGGAATTAAGACAATTTATAGATAATCCAGTAAGAACATATTCATCTGGAATGTTTATGAGATTGGCATTTGCTGTCGCAATAAATGTAGATGCAGATATATTATTGGTAGATGAAATATTATCAGTAGGTGATCAGCATTTTCAAGAAAAATGTTTGAATAAAATGAAAGAATTGAAAAAAGAAGGAAAAACAATGGTATTTGTTACACATAGTTTAGATTCAGCAAAAGAATTATGTGATAGAACAGTATGGTTACATCAAGGAATTATTAAAATGGATGGAAATACTGACGAAGTTATAGAAGATTATTTAAAAGAAACAACTTAAGTAAAAGGTAGAAAGGAAAATAAAATGAGTTTTTTTAAAGGTTTATACGAATATAGAGAGTTATTAAAAACAAGTATAAAAAAGGACGTAAGAGGTAAATATAAAAATTCAGTTTTAGGTATAATATGGTCATTTTTAAATCCACTTTTACAAATAGCTGTATATGCATTAGTATTTCCACTTATTATGAGAAGTAATATACCAAATTATGTGGTATTTGTATGTTGTGGATTAATACCATGGAATTTCTTTTCTTCAGGAATTTCTAGATCATCATTTACGATGGTGGAAAATGGAAATATAATCAAAAAAGTATATTTCCCAAGAGAAATTTTGCCAATATCAGTAATTACAAGTGAAGCAGTTAATTTTGTAATTTCTACAATAATAATTCTAGCATTTGTATGTGGATATGGAATAGGTATATCTAAATATGTAATATTTTATCCAGTTATATTACTTATTCAATATATATTATTGATAGGTATATCATTAATAGTATCAAGTATTACAGTATATTTTAGAGATTTACAACATTTTATAGGAATACTATTACAATTATTATTTTATGCGACACCAATAGTTTATGCTTCAGAAACAATACCTGCAAATTTTCAATGGATTTTAAAATATAATCCTATGACATATATAATAGAGGGATATAGAAATATCTTTTATTATCAAACAATGCCTGATATAAAATCTTTATTAGTTGTTTTAGTTGGAAGTATTGTATTATGTGTAGTAGGATATTTGATTTTTTATAAATTACAGAAGAAATTTGCTGAAGAATTATAATAAAATTATAAAGATAAGCCAAACATATATAATTTTTGAAAGAGGATAAAAATGAAAAAAATGTTTTCTTTTATAAAAAAACATATAAATATAGTATATTTTATAATAGCAGTTATTATTTTAATAAGTGCTAATATAGAATATACTATGGAAGGTAATATATTAAAGTTTAATTATAACAGTTATTCTGTTTTTACACTAATTCTATTATATGGAATCTATGCTTTAATAAAAAGTGGTGCTAAAAATAGTGATAAAAGATTAAAAATTTGTGTAACTGTATTAGCTATATTTTTAGCAATTTTTAATGTTATTGGAGAATTTGCAAACGAATATGTTAATTTTAACATAATTATTTCAAAGAAAATGATTTTATATATAGTATTAAGATTTATTGTTTATTTTGGAATATTTGCTCCAATTTTAATTAATTTAGTTAAGTTTTTAGAAAAAGTATTTAATAAAGAAAATGTAAAAGAAAAACAAAAAACTCTTTTTACAAATAATAAGAAGAGTTTTATATTATTAGCTGTAATATTCTTTGTTTGCACAATACCATATTTTCTTTATTATATACCAGGTAGTCTAGAATGGGATATAGTATATGTTATTAAGCAGATATTTGGAATAGTTCCATTTACAAATCATCAGCCATGGTTATACACTTTAATAATAAAATTTTTCCTAAATATAGGAAATGGCATTTTTGGAAACTATACGGTTGGAATGATTATATATACAATAATACAAATGATTTTAACAGCATGTACTTTTTCAGGGATTATATATTTCTTGGCTAAATATAATGTAAATGTAAAAATTAGAATTTTAGTAACACTATTTTTTATTTTAAACCCAATAATTGGTATGTATACTGTAAGAATAGAAAAAGATATTCCTTTCGCGTTAGCTTTTATATGGATGTCATTAGGAATAATAGATATGATTCATCAACCTAAAGACTTTTTTAGAAACAAAGTAAAAATAATCTTTTGGGTTATAGATACAATATTGTTATTCTTATTAAGAAATAACGCAATATATGCATTTATACTTACTTTTCTTATAATGATTCTTTTCAGTAAACACAAAAAATATATAGCTTTAGTTTTTATAATACCAATAATTGGCTATTATATAATTCAAGGTAGTGTACTTAAAAGTATGAACATTGAAAATGGAAATATTGGAGAAGCTCTTAGTATTCCTTTACAACAGTTTGCTAGAGTCATGAAATATAATGAACTTACAGATCAAGAAGAAAAAGAAATTATGAATTATACAAATTTAAGTAAAGAACAGATAATTAATGGTTATACATCAACTCTATCTGATCCAATAAAAGGATATTTTAACGAAGAATATTTTTCAAATAATAAATTAGAATTTATTAAATTGTATTTAAAATTAGCTATTAAATATCCAAAAGATACACTTTTAGCTTTTATATTTAACAATTACGGTTATTATGCTCCTAATAGCAATAATATTCTAGGAATTCAATCATTTCAGGAAGAATCGGTCAGAAGTTCTGAAGCAATTAAATCTGAAATAGGGATTGATGTAAATACAGGAGAGGTAAAAAACAATAATATAATTCAGATATTGAATAATTATATATCTGATAAAAATTTCCCTATACTTTCTTTATTTGCAACAAGCATAGGTTTATATTTTAATATTGTTCTATTATGTATTACATATTGCATTTATAGAAAAGAATATAAAAAAATATTGTATATTATGCCAATAATATTTTTATGGCTTACATTATTAGCTGGACCAGTAGTTGAATTAAGATATATTTATCCAATTATCTTATTAGTTCCAGTATATATAATATTTGCATTTTCCAATATAAATAAAGAAAATAAGGAGGAAGTATAATGAAAGAAGAAAAAATTGCAGTCTTAATACCATGTTATAATGAGGAGCTAACAATAGAAAAGGTAATAAAGGATTTTAGAAAAGAATTGCCAGAGGCAGATATATATGTCTATAATAATAATTCAAAAGATAAAACAGAAGAAATTGCGAAAAAAAATGGAGCAATAGTAGTAAATGAATATAGACAGGGAAAAGGTAATGTAGTAAGAAGTATGTTTAGAGACATAGAAGCAGATATATACGTTATGGTGGATGGAGATGATACTTATCCAGCAGAATTTGTTCATAAATTAATAGAGCCAATCAGGGAAGGTAAAGCTGATATGGCCATTGGAGATAGGCTATCAAACGGAACATATCAAAAAGAAAATAAAAGACATTTTCACGAATTTGGAAATAATTTAGTAAAAAAAGCAATTAATTTATTATTTAAAACCGATTTAAAAGATATTATGACAGGATATAGAGCTTTTAATAGAATGTTTGTAAAAAATATGCCTGTATTAAGTCCAAATTTTGAAATAGAAACAGAGATGTCTTTATATGCATTAGATAAAAAATATATAATAAAGGAAATTCCAATTGATTACAGAGACAGACCAGAAGGAAGTAGCTCAAAATTAAACACAGTAGGAGATGGAATAAAAGTAGTAAAAACAATTGTAAGAATGTTTAAAGATTATAGACCTTTTGCATTTTTTACAATAGTAGCTTTAGTATTTTTAATATGTGGACTAGCTGTAGGTATACCAGTATTAGTAGAATTCTTTAAAACATCAATAATTACAAAAATGCCATCAGCAATATTAGCTACGGGTTTTGTAAGTTTAGCTGCAATTTCTTTCCAATGTGGAGTTTTATTAGATACAATAACAAGACAGCATAAAGAAGCGTATGAATTAAATTTATTGAAATGGAAACAAATAGAAAACAAATAAGGTAGGAGACAATGGATAAAATAAAAAAATTAATAAAAAAATTTTGTACTAGAGAAATTATATTTTATGTAATATTTGGGGTTTTTACAACAATTGTAAATGTTGGTTCATTTTATGTAATGAACAAATTGTGGCATTGGAATGAAGACTTATCTAATTTTATAGCAATTGTTCTTGCGGTTCTATTTGCATATATAACTAATAAAGATTTGGTATTTCATTCTGATGCTAAAAATTTTAAAGAGAAATTAAATCAATTTTTAAAATTTATTTTAGGTAGAGCATTTACGATGATTGTTGAATTTGGAGGCTGTTTTGTGTTATTCAAAACAGCTATTCCAGAGATGATAAGTAAATGCTTTATGACAGTTATAGTAATAATACTAAATTTCTTTATTAGTAAATTTTTTGCTTTTAAAAAGAAAAATGAATTAGGTGATATAAATGAAAAAAGTAACAATAATAATACCCGCATATAATGAAGAAGATTCACTACCTTTTTTAAAGAAAAGGATTAAAGAAATGATGAGTAATATAAAAGCATATGAGTTTGAGATATTATTTATCAATGATGGAAGTAAAGATAAAACTTTGGAAATAATAAAAGAGTGGAGAGAAGAAGATAGTAGGATAAGTTATGTAGATTTTTCTAGAAATTTTGGAAAAGAAACAGCGATGATAGCAGGTTTAGATTATGCGACAGGTGACTGTGTAATTTTTATGGATGCTGATTTGCAAGATCCACCAGAATTAATTCCAGAATTATTAAAATGGTGGGAGCAAGGTTACGATGACGTTTATGCTAGAAGAAGAACAAGAAAAGGTGAAACATGGTTAAAAAAATTTACTTCTAAAATGTATTATAAAGTATTACAAAGTTTAACTAATGTAGAAATACAAAAAGATACAGGTGATTTTAGATTATTAGATAAAAGATGTGTAAATGCACTAAAAATGATGAGAGAATCACAAAGATGTTCTAAGAGTATGTTTAGTTGGATTGGGTATAAGAAAAAAGAAGTATTATATGATAGGGATCCAAGAGTAGCTGGAAAAACTAAATGGAATTATAAAAAATTAGTAGATTTGGCAATTGATGGGATTACTTCATTTACAACATCACCTTTAAGATTATCTACATATATTTGTATACCAACTTTTTTAGCTTTAGTAATATATTTTATATATGTCATAATTAAATGTTTTGTTGTAAATATGCCTATACAAGCTTTTCAAGCAACGATTTTATTGATTCTATTTTTCTCAGGAATTCAAATTATGTTATTTGGAATAATTGGTGAATATCTAGGAAGAATATTTAATGAAACAAAGAATAGACCTTTATATTTAGTTAATGAATTTAATGGAAAAAGGGAGAACAATGACGAAAGAAAAAAATAAAAATGAATTAGGTAAAAAATCAATATTTTTCATAATATTTACAATAATTGTTTGTACAATATTGCAAATTGCTTTAAATTTTAATCATAATGCATGGTGTGACGAGATTTTTAGTATTGATACAGTAAAAGAAAATTTTGGTAATATGTGGAATATTTTAGTTAATGATGTTCATCCTCCACTATATTACATAATTTTAAAGTTAATAACATGTATATTTAATTATAACTTTTTTGCATTTAAAATGGTGTCATTATTACCAATAATATTAAATGTTATTTTTATTTCGTATATTACTATAAAAGAAAAAAGAATAAATAATAAGAATGTAATATTATTAATTTTATATATTATTATGACTACTTTGACTTCAAACTTTTTATGGCTTGGAACAGAACTTAGAATGTATTCATGGGCTATGTTATTTGTAACAATAAGTGGTGTGTTTGCTTATAAATTATACAATAAATTTAGTAAGGCAAATTTTATGTTTTTTATATTATCAAGTTTAGCAGCAGCATTAACACATTATTGGGCTTTAATAATGGAATGTGTTATTTATATGTTTTTATTTGTATTTTTAATATTGAAAAATAGAAAAAATGTAAAAAAAGTAATAATAACAGTTATGGTTACCATTTTAGGATACATTTGGTGGTTACCAATAGCAATAAAGCAATTATTAACAGTAAAAAACGATTATTGGATACTATTTTCATTTAGTGATGTAAAAATATTTTTAAGTAAAATTATTGGAAACGAAATAAATGTTTATATATCTTTAATAATAATCATAGGAATTGTAATATTAGCTATATATAAATATCGTAAAAGTTCTGATGTAAAAATAAAACAAGATATAATTTTCGGAATTTTAACAGTATCAATTCCATTTATTATTATTATCATAGGTGTTTTGTTTAATGTACTAATGAGACCAATTTTCATAGAAAGATATTTTATACCATGCTTAGGACTATTTTGGTTAGGTATATTTACTTTATTAAATTATATAGATGCTAGAAAAGCACTGACGGTAATATTTACAATTATATTAATTTATTTAGTTATTGTAGGTTATAGAAACAAATGGATTGAAGAATACGATAAAGGAGCAGAAGATACTGTAAATACAATAATACCAATGTTAAAGGAAGATGATATTTTAACGAGTAATTATGTACATTTTACTTTAAATGTATTAGATTTTTATTTCCCAAATAGAAAGGATAATATATTAAAGATAGAAGATATAAACTTTGAGACTGAAAATAGAACCATTTTCTATTTTGAAGATAATTCGAATGTTATTGATAAAAATAATATTATAAAAAATGGTTATAATATACAAAAAGTATATGAAGGAAATATAGATATACAACAATGGAACGGACTTATTTTAGATAGATATAATTTTACTGTTTACAAAATCGAAAAATAATTAAAATCTAATAGAGGAGCATGCATATGAAAAAATTTAACCTCATGAAGGTTGGACTAATAATATTATTATTAGTTTCTTTATGTAGTATAGTATTTGCGGACAATAACAATGTAATAACTAATACAATTAATAATGAATTAAAAGTTGATGAAAATATTTTAAATAATAACAATAAAATAGAAAATATAATAGAAGATGAAAATATAAAGGATGAAGAAATAGATAAGAAAGAAGATCAAGAAATAACAAATATTCAAGAAGAATTAGAAATAGAAAACATGGTTAATTCATTAAATTATTCTGAAAGAACTATAGAAGATGGTGTTTATAAAATTAGTACTGTACTTAAAAATACTACAGTTATAGATGTATTAACAAATGATGGAATAAGAGTTCAATTATGGAATAGTTGGGATGCTGAACAACAAAATTTTGAAATTAAATATACTGATGATGGATATTATAAAATAATTTCTAAATTAAATGGAAAGGTTTTGGCTGTTGAGAGTTCAAATATACAAAACGGAACAGCAATTATTCAAAGAAATGAACAAGGTAATGATGAAGAAAAATGGATAATAAAAGATGAAGGAAATAAAAAGTTTAGTATAATTCCAAAATGTAATAATAATTTCTATATTGATATACCTTCTGCTAATACTAGTGATGGTACTAAAATACAATTATATGAAAATAATGGAACAGCTTCTCAAAGATTTCAATTTAAACAAATGGAAACAGAAGAAATATTGAAAGATGGAACATATAGAATAGCAATGTTTGGTAATCAGAATCTTGGTTTAGATATAGAGGGTTGTTCTAGAGATAATGGTGCAAATGTATTATTATGGGATTGGTATGAAACAGACAACATTCAAAAAAAATTTAATATACATTATGATAAAACTGACGGATATTATACTATAACAAATATAAACTCTGGAAAATTATTAGATGTACAAAATGGTGGAACTGAGAATGGAACGAATGTATGGCAATATGAGGCCAATAATACAGATTCACAGAAATGGAAAATTGTAAAAAATAATAATGGTAGTTATAGTGTTATATCAAAACATAGTGGTTTATATTTAGATATTTTAAACGGAAATGTAACTAATGGAGGAAATGTTCAAACATATGCGGGAAATAACTCTATCGCACAACAATTCATGTTTATTAAATTAGATAATCTAACTGAAAAAACTGTAGATGATGGAGTATATGAAATAAATTCTGCATTAGATTCTAATAAAGCAATTGATATTACTGATAATTCTACTAGTGATGGTACACAAGTACAATTATGGGATTCAAACGGATGTATTCAGCAAAGATATAAAATAACATATAATAATAGCTATTATACAATAACCGCAATGAATTCTAATAAAGTATTAGCAATTACTAATAATAATCAAGTAATCCAAAAAAATCCAACTGGAGATTTAAAAGAAAAATGGAAAATAAAATTTGTGGGTGATAATAAATATGTTTTTATTTCACTATCAAATAATTACACTATAGATATACCTTCAGCTAATGTATATAATGGAGCTAAATTACAAGTATACGAAGAGAATAATTCGGAAGCGCAAAAATTTTATTTAACTAATCGAACATCTATACAAGGGACAGAAACTATAAAAGATGGAATATATAAAATATATACTTCTCTTGGGAACAATAAAGTAATCGATGTTTTAACAAATGATGGACATGGAATTCAGTTGTGGGATAGTTGGGAAGCAACCCAACAAAACTTTGAAATAAAATATAATGGTGACGGCTATTATAAAATTAAATCAACTTTGACAGGAAAATTGTTAGCTGTTGACAGTGCTAATGTAAAAAATGGAACGTCAATAATTGAGCGAGATGAGCAAGGAACAAACGAAGAAAAGTGGATAATAAAAGATGAAGGAAATGGACAATATAGTATAATTTCAAAATGCAATAATTATTATATAGATGTGCCATCGGCTAATAATTCTGATGGAGTGAAATTACAAATGTACGAAAATAATGGTACTAACTCTCAAAGATTTCATTTTACACAAATTGGAGAAAAAAGAACAATTGAAGATGGAACATATAGAATAGCTTTATTTAACAATGAAAAATTAGGCTTAGATGTAGATAGTAGTTCTAGAACAAATGGTGCAAATGTTTTAATTTGGGAATGGTATGAGAATAGCATCCAAAAAGAATTTAAGCTACAATATATAGAGGAAGATGGTTGTTATTTAATAACAAATATTAATTCAGGAAAAGTATTAGATGCTGAAAACGGAGGAACAACTAACTATACAAATGTATGGCAATATGAATATAATGGTTCTACAGCACAAAAATGGTTTATAACAATGAATGATAATGGAAGTTATTCAATTCATTCAAAAGCAAGTGGATTATGTTTAGATGTAGAAAATGGTAATTTAGCGAATGGTTCTAACGTAAGATTATATGAAAGTAATAATTCCATTGCTCAAGAATTCAAATTTATTAAGCAAACATCAAAAACACCAAGATATGTAGAAAATGGACTTTATAAGATAATAACAACGTTGGATCAAGATGTTGGATTAGATATTGCAGAAGGAAGTATAGATAATGGAGCAAATGTGCAATTATGGCAATATCACGGGGTTAATCAAGAAAAATTTATATTAACATATGAAAATGGTTATTATACTATAGTTGCTTCTCATTCAGAAAAGGCATTAGAAGTTCAAGCATCAGATAATAATATAGTACAAAATACAGCAAATGCATATAATGATAATCAAAAGTGGTTTTTAATACCAAACAATAATGGTGCTTATAATATAGTTTCAAAAGCAAATGGATTATATATGGATATAGAAAATGGAGTAGCATCATGGGGAGCTAATGTTAGAGCATATCAAGGAAATGGAACACAAGCACAATTATTTATATTCGGAAATTGTGGAATAACTATAGATACAAGTAAGTATCCAGGAATACAGGAAAGAGTTAATGAACTAGTTGTAAATCATCCAAATTGGCAATTTGAAGTTCTATATACAGGAATTGACTTTTATACAGCTGTTCAAGGAGAATACGAATATGATAACAGAAAAGCTAATTTGGTAGATACAAATGTATATAAAGGGGATTGGATAGCTCCTAATCCATATGTAAGTGGAAATTGGGCATCAGCTTCATATAATGGAATAGCTTATTTTATGGATACTAGAAACTTTTTAAATGATGTTGATGCTTTCCAATTTGTAGATTTAGCAGATTATTATAATAGTGGTGCTACACTAGATTCAATACAATATCAAGTAAATGGAACTTTTTTAAATAATTTTGCAGAAGATGTTAGAATATCATGTGAACATCAAAATGTAAATCCTTATTATATAATCGCAAGATTGTTCCAAGAACAAGGTAGGAATGGTTCTATTACAATTTATATGGATGGAGGAGATGGAAAACAGTATTTTAATCCATTCAATATTGGTGCACAGGTAGGAAATGATTTTGCAACAGCACTTGCTAAAGCTAAAGAACAAGGCTGGGATAGTATGCAAAAAGGTATAGAAGGTGGAATTACTTTTGTAAAACAAAATTATTTAGATGCTAAACAGAATACATTATATTTAAATAAGTTTGATGTAAACCCAAATAGTCCGGGAGGCTTTTATACTCATCAATATATGCAAAACTTATCAGCGGCATATAGTGAAGCGCGTACTTTTAGAGGGGCATATGTGGATACAGGAACTTTAGATAACACAATTAAGTTTATTATACCAGTATACGAAAACATGCCAGAAACCCCATCTGCCAAACCATCAGGAAGTGGAACTAGTACAGATCCAAATTTTCCAGCAATTTCAGATCAAGGCCCAGAGAGTGTTCAAGTTAATGTAAATGGTACATTGTTTGTTAGAAATGGACCAGGACAACAATATGATGATGTCGAAAGCTTACAAAATGGAACAATACTTCTTTCGATAGAAAGATATGTTAATGGATGGCAAAAAGTAATTACACCATCAGGAACAGTAGGATATTGTTCAGGAGAATATTTACAAACTATAAATGATGTTTCAAATTGTAATGAAAGAGTGGCAATATCAACTACAGGAAGTGTTAATATTAGAATTGGACCAGGTCAAAGCTATACTAGCTTGGGAACCTTTAGAGATGGTACTACAGGAACTAGAATATTGAGAGATGCTTATTTTTCAGATGGGTATACGTGGGATTTGGTAATTCTTGATGATGGAACAAAGGGCTTTATAGCCTCAAAATATTTAAGAATAATTTAGAAAGGAGAATGGTGAATTAATTCTATAATTAATTTGCCATTTTTACTTATATTAGAGGTTTGGAATAAAAATCTTAAAGCATAATAATAAAACTAATAGAATACAATTTATTGTGAAAGGAGAAAACATGAGATTTAAAATAACTATATTCATTACTACTTTAATATGCATGATGTCTTTTGTAAGTTTATCATTTGCAGAAACACCTAGACTTGTAGATATACCTGTACCACCTAATAGCACAGGTTATGCGGATTTTACAGAAGAGGAGGCTGCTGAGAGAGCAAGAGAATATGAAGAAAGCAAGAATAACACAGTAACAGCAGAATATTATGTTGGAAAATCTAGTGATAATTATTTAAAATCTTTAAGCATAGAAGGATATGATTTGTATCCAGAATTTAATAAACAAAATGACACATATACAATATATGTAAAAGATGATAGTATTAAAACATTTAATGTTACAGCTGAACCAAATAATGAAAATGCAAAAATTGATGGGATAGGAAATGTGAGTGTTTCACAAGAACAAAAAATAATTAATATAAAAGTTACTGCAGAAAATGGAGATTTAAAAGTTTATACAATAAATATAGAAAATGAAGCAAATAAACCTAAAAAAATAAATGTATATTTAATTGTAATAATTATTTTTATCCTAATAGGAGTTGTTATTTTAGTTATTAGAAAGAGTAAAAATAAATAATAAATAATAAAAATATGCAAAGTGACGAAATTTGTTACTTTGTATATTTTTTTCTTGTAAAAGAAATAGAATAATGATAAGATTAAAAATATATATACAAATGGAGGGGTAATTCGAATGAAAAGATTTTATTTTGAAATTATTATTATAATTATCATAATTGCTTTATCAGTGTGTAGTTTAGTTTTTGCGGATGCTAATGTAATAGAAAATATAAATATGATTTCTTCTAACGAACTAAATAACAGCATACTATATGATAACTTTGAAGAAACAAAAGAATTATCAGAAAATACACAAAGAACTATACCAGCTAAAGTCTTAAAAGAGGGAAAGTATAGAATTGCAATGTATAATAATCCAAATATTGGATTAGATATTGATTCATGTTCTATAGAAAATGAAGCGAATGTATTATTGTGGGATTGGTATGAGGAAGATAATATACAGAAACAATTTAATATTCAATATGATGAAACAGATGGATATTATGTAATAGAAAATGTTAATTCTAAAAAATTATTAACTGTACAGGATGGCGGAAATAATGTATATCAATATGAACTAAATGGATCAGATGCACAAAAATGGGAGATAATTAAAAATGATAATGGAAGTTATAGCATTATATCAAAACTAAATGGACTATATTTAGATATACATAATGGAGAAATCAAAAATGGAGCCAATGTACAAGTATATGAAAATAATGGCTCAATTGCACAGCAGTTTAATTTTATTGAGATAATTAAACCAACGAGAACAATTGAAGATGGTACTTATAGAATAGCAATGTATAATGAACAAAGTATAGGAATAGATATCGACTCAAGCTCTAAGGATAATGGTGCAAATGTACTATTGTGGGATTGGTACCAAGAAAACAATTTACAAAAGCAATTTGGTATTAAATATGACGAAACAGATGGATATTATACTATAACAAATGTTAATTCCGGAAAATTATTAACGGTACAAGATAGTGGAACACTTAATGGAACTAATGTATGGCAATATGAAGAAAATGGAACGAATTCACAAAAATGGCAGATTGTTAAGAATAATAATGGAAGTTATAGTATTATTTCAAAAATAAAAAATTTATATTTGGACATACATAATGGAAATATAACAAATGGTGAAAATGTACAAGTATATGAAGGAAATGGAAGCATTGCACAACAATTTAAGTTTATAGAAATTATAACGCCAGAAAAGACTATAGAAGAAGGTACATACAGAATAGCAATGTTTAGTAATCCTAGTATAGGTGTAGATGTGGATGCTTGTTCAAAAGACAATGGAGCAAATACACTATTATGGGAATGGTATGATGAAGGTAATATTCAAAAGAAATTTAATTTTAGATATGATGAAACAGATGGATATTACACTATAACAAATGTTAATTCTGGAAAATTATTAGATGTTCAAAACGGAGGAACATCTAATGGAACTAATGTATGGCAATATGAGGAAAATGGTACTGCTTCACAAAAATGGCAAGTAATTGAAAATAAAAATGGAAGTTATAGTTTAGTATCAAAATTAAGCGGATTATATTTAGATATACAAAATGGAAATATTGCTAATGGAGCAAATGTTCAAACATATGAAGGTAATTATTCAATTGCGCAACAATTTAGTTTAATAAAATTAGATGACCAAATAGAGAAGCCAGTTGAAACAGGACTCTATGAAATTGCATCTGTAATAGATAGAAATAAAATATTTGATATTACAGATGGTTTAATGGAAGATAATGTACCAATACAATTGTGGGATTTAGATGGATTACTTCAACAAAAATTTAAAATAACATATAATAATAGTTATTATACAATAACTTCTGTAAGTTCTAATAAAGTATTAGCAATAAATGATGAAAATAAATTAATACAAAAAACAGAAGATGGAAATATTAATGAAAAGTGGCTAATAAAGCCATATGGAAATGATAAGTATACATTTGTTTCACTTGCTAATAATTATTGTATAGATATTCCATCAGCTAATGCAAGCAATGGAGAAAAATTACAAGTATACGAAAGTAATAATTCAGATGCCCAAAAATTTTATTTAACAGATAGAAACCCTATACAAGGTGTTCAATCTGTAGAAGATGGAACATATAAAATTATTACTCCTATAGATAATATGAAAGCTTTTGATGTTACTGATGGATTAAATACAGACGGGACAGAAATTCAACTTTGGGATAATTATGTTAGTAACCAACAAAGATATGAGATTATATATGTAAATGATGGATACTATAAGATAAAATCAGAAATGTCTGGGAAGGTTTTAACTGTGGATAGTGAGGTTCCTCATTTATATAGTACAATTACACAAGAGCAGGATAATGATTTAGATACTCAAAAATGGATTATTAAAGATTTAGGAAACGGATTATATAATATAATATCTAAATGTGAAAATCTTTATATTACAAATAATGATGTACCACAGAATGGCGAAAAATTACAAGTACAAAGAAATAAAAATTCAGTATCACAACAGTTTATATTAATTAATGAAACTCCAAAAAACAATATAAGTTTTATTGAAGATGGAGTTTATCAAATAAAACTAAAGAGTGGGTTGTCTTTGGATATAAATGGTGCAAGTTATGATAATCACGCAAATTTACAAATTTGGCAAAGTGATAATACACCTCAAAAGAAATTTAGAATAACTAGAATTGGAGATACTAATTACTATAAAATTGTTGCTATTCATTCTGCTAAAGCATTAGATGTACAAAATGGAGGTACCAATATAGGAACAAATGTAGGACAATATGATCAAAATGGTACAGATAATCAATGCTGGTATTTTAAGGATTGCGGAAATGGATATTATAATATAATTTCAAAAGCAAATGGATTATATTTAGATGTTGCTAATGGGGCAATAAATGAGTATGGAGCAAACGTACGATTATATTATTCAAATAATACAGATGCGCAACAATTTAAACTGGAACATATTAATATAATTGAATATGGTATTTATGAAATAGAATCAAAATTAAATTCAAATATGGTTATAGATGTATCAGGAGGCTCAACTGGTGATAGAGCCAATGTACAGCTATGGACAGCTGATAATGTTAGCCAACAAAGATTTGCGTTAGAACCACAATCTGATGATGTTTATGTAATAAGAGCAACACATTCTAATAAGGTATTAACAGTAGATACAAATAACAATAATGTATATCAAGAAACTTGTAATTGGTCAAATAACCAAAAATGGAAAATTCAAGAAACTGGTTATGGGTATTATAAATTAATATCATTATATAATTCATGTGTATTAGATGTACATAATGGTTATGCCGCAAATGGACAGAATGTACAAGTATATGCAGATAATGGATCAAATGCACAACAATTTAGATTTGTTACAGGATATAGGAAGTTTTATGAAGAAGGAACTTATGGAACATCAGGAAAACGACAATCGGGTCAAGGAGGATATGATTTAACATATTATAAAATAGGAAAAGGAAGTAAGCATTTATTTACAACGTTCTCGATACACGGGTTCGAAGATTATTATTGGAAAGATGGATCAGAGCTAACATATATGGCAAATCAATTTAAAGACTACTTATACAATAACCTTTCAGAAAATTTAATAAATGAATGGACAATTTATATATTTCCAAATTTAAATCCAGATGGCCAATATGATGGATGGACAAATAATGGACCAGGACGTACAACAGTTTATAGTAATGCACCTAATCACCAAGGAATAGATATGAATAGAGCATGTAGTATAGGATTCCAAAGATTAACTTCAGCTAGAAATTATACTGGAACTGCAGCTTTTCAAGCTCCAGAAGCAGCGCAATTACGTGATTTTATTTTAGGTCATCAAGGTTCAAGTAATGTTCTAATAGATGTTCATGGATGGTTAAATGAAACAATTGGAGATAATGGTGTTGGTTCATATTATAGAGATGAATTTGGTATTTCTAAACATATAGGAAGTTATGGAAATGGATACTTAATAAATTGGGCAAGAAGTTTACCTAATACACGTTCAATGTTATTAGAACTTCCAGGAGTATCAAATCACAGTCAAGTTGTAAATTGGGATTATGCAGGTAAATTTAATAGGGCAACAATGAGATTATTAAATGATTTTTAGAGGAGAATTAATTTATGAAGAAAAATATTTTAATAGTTGTATTATTAGTAGTGGTTGTTGTAATAGCAATAATTTTAATTTTTAATAATAATACAGAAAAAAATAATGATCAAAATATTTTACAAAATGATATCCAAAATAATGATTTTATGAATAGAATGGTATCTACAGATGCGAACGAGATAAATGCAATAAAAAATGAAATAAATGCAACAGGACAAACAGACATATACCAAATTGAAGAAGAATATGACGGAAGACGAATAATTCAGGTAAAACCAGATGTCCAATACCAAGTTGCTTTAGCAGGAATAATAAAAAATGGTATTCCTGCTGAAGACGAAATTAATACATTATTAGAGCAGGCACCAACCAATAGTGGTATGTGGATTTCTGAAAGTTCAAGAGAAAAATTTATGGATTTATTAAATAGTAATAATATATCAGATTTTGAAATATCAAATGATGGATATTTAAAATGTAATAAACAAGATAATTTAACTGAACAAGAAGAAAAATTGAAAAATATGGTAGAATCAGATAAACTATATGTAATTGATATGTCAGGAAAAACATATCAAAGAGATTATATAAGTGGAGAGGTTATAGAATATCCTTTTGAGGAGATGGATCCATACCAAGTTTTAGAACCTTACGAAGTAGAGGATTCAATAATTTTAGGTGTTACTTCTAATAAGGATAATTATTTAAGTGATATAGAAATATTAGAAGCAATTATAGCATATGTATGATAAATTAAAAAGATAAATAATGATTTGCTAAAATTGTTATTTATCTTTTTTATGGGGATAAAATGGAGAAAGTAAAAGAATTATGGTTGAAAAATAAATATAATATATTCATATTTATAGGTATGATAATTTTTACTATAGTCATATGTACTAACTTTATAAAACCACATTTTGCATTGGATACATATTGTGTGTATTCATATGATAGTCAAGAATTAATTTAACATTTTATTGACTGGAATTTATTTGATAAGGAACAATTAATTTTTGATGAAAATAATTTATATATATATGCTTGTATTAGAAGATTTATAGTGATAATATAAAAAAGAATTTATAGAAAAAATAAAAAATAAGGAAAGGAAAATAATGAAATATAATGAAACACGAGAAAAAAAATTCAAGTTTAAAATTAAAAATGATTAAAATTTTAAAAGAACCTCTATTATATTTATTAATAATTATAGCTATTATACAAGGAATTATTTATTCCAATATGCCTGTATACGGTGAAACAGGAGATTCTGATGGATATTTACACATATATGATTCTGAAAGTATTTTTAAAGGATACTTAAGTGATTCAAGACCTCCAGTATATTCATATTTTATAAAAGTAATAAAAAAGATTGGGGGAGAAGAAAATTTAGAAATTAATGTAGTAAAAGCACAAAAATTATTGTTTTTTATAAGTATAATATTATTTTATTGTACAATTAGGTTATTAACAAAAAAGAAAATAATTATATGTATTTTAACATTCATTTTTGGTATATCTCCATCAATTATTATATGGAATACATTTATTATAACAGAATCTATAGTTGGACTGGAAGTACTTATTTTAGCATTTATTACTATAAAGTACTTAAAAAATCCATCTAAAATTTTAGCAGGTTTAATGGGAATTATTATTTTAGGAATGATATTAACTAAACCAGCTTTAATATATTTGTTACCAATATATATTTTATTTGTTATCTTGCGTTTTATATTAAATAAAGAAGAAAGAAAAAAATTATTTTTTGCAATTGGTTCACTATTAATATGTGGTGTTGTTTTGATATTATATTGTATGCAAATGAAAAATCTTTATGGAATATTTGCCTTAACTAGTATATCTAACATTAATAATAGATTATGTGTTATATATAGTGGAGCATATGAAGAAATAAGAGATAATGCGATTGCTAATGAAGTATCAGAATTAGTTGCAGAACAACCTGTAACAGAAGGAAGAACATATGAAATTAATGGAAAAATAACAGATACTCATTCGGAAGAAGAATTAAAAGAATTTGTAGAATTAGCTGTAAAAACTAATACGTATAAAGAATATATGCTTAACAGAGTAATAGCATTAGGAAGTGAAAATATAGGAACAGCATATCCTATGGGTGAACCTTATGATAAAGAAGCAAGTCAAAACTTAAGTAGTATAAGTAGAATATTAATTCCAATTACTTTTGGATTTATTTATATAGTTATATTAGGTAGTGTTATTTATTTAGTTTGGTATTTAATAAAATATAAGAAAATAAATTGGATTAGTGCATTCTTTACATCGACTATATTTTCTGGTTTATTTACATTAATTGTAGGAGCACCTTTTGAACCGCAAAGACTATTCTTTCCATCTATGTGTCTAGTAATATTATATGTAGGAGTTATTCTAGATAAAATCATATTAAAAGAGGAGAAGTTATTAAATGAAAAAAATATTGAATAAATTATTTATCGAAAAAACAAATGATGTAAAAATACAATTCCTTAGATATATATTTGTGGGAGGAATTGCTGCAGTAGTTAATATAGGATCTTTATACATATTTACCGATGTATTTCATTTATATTATTTAATATCAAATATATTTGGATTTGTATTAGGATTAATTACTAACTATTTATTAAGTAAGGTATTAGTATTTGCGAAAGAACAAAAATTTAATAAAATTATAGAATTTACAATATATACAATAATAGGAGTAATAGGCTTAGGCTTAGATACATTTTTTCTATGGATATTTACTTCTTTAGGATTATATTACTTATTAAGTAAGATAATATCAACTGTACTAGTATTCATATGGAATTTTGGAGCAAGAAAAGTTTTATATGTTATTGCAGGAAAATTAAGTAAGAAAGGGGAAAATAAATAATGAAAGAAAAAGTAATAATAATTGGAGCTGGACCAGCAGGACTAACTATGGCATATGAAATATTAAAAAATGGAAAAGACAAGTATGAGGTGGTAATTCTAGAAGAAACTTCAGAAATTGGAGGTATTTCTAAAACAGTAAGATATAATGGAAATCGTATGGACATTGGTGGGCATAGATTCTTTTCTAAAGATGAAAGAGTTATGAATTTTTGGAAAGATTTAATGCCAATTCAAGGAAAAGATTCTATAGATGACAAAATATTAAATAGAAAGAAACAATTAGCAGAAGATGGACCTGATCCAGAAAAAGAAGATAATGTAATGCTTTTAAGACATAGAGTTTCTAGAATATATTATTTAAAGAAATTTTTTGACTATCCAATAAGTATGAAACCAGAAACTTTTAAAAATATGGGCTTTGGTAGAACAATGAAAGCAGGTTTTAGCTATTTAAAAACTATATTTGTTAAAAGAGAAGAAAAATCATTAGAGGATTTTTATATTAATAGATTTGGCAAAGTATTATATAGTATGTTTTTTGAAAAATATACAGAAAAATTATGGGGAAGGCATCCAAGCGAAATATCTGCAGATTGGGGAGCACAAAGAGTTAAAGGGATTTCTATTTCAGCAGTAATTAAAGATATGTTCCATAAATTATTTGGAAACAAAAATAAGAATAACACAGAAACATCATTAATAGAAGAGTTTTGGTATCCTAAATATGGTCCAGGGCAATTATGGGAGACATTAGCTAAAGAGGTAGAAAAATTAGGAGGAATTATAAAAAAAGGATATAAAGTAGAACATATTAACTTTAAAGATGGAAAAATAGTTTCTGTAGATTGCGAAGTTAATGGAAAAATAGAAACAGTAAAAGGGGATATCTTTGCATCTAGTATGCCTATGAATGATTTAGTTGCAGGGTTCGAAGGAATAGATGTACCTCAAGATATAAGAAATATAGCCAAAGGACTACCTTTTAGAGATTTTATTACAGTAGGTTTATTAGTAGATAAATTGAATCTAGAGAACAAAACAGATATAAAAACATTGGGAAATATTGTTCCAGACTGTTGGATATATGTTCAAGAACCTCAAGTTAAAATGTGTAGAATACAAATATTTAATAACTGGTCACCATATTTAGTAAAAGATGTACAACATAAAGTATGGATAGGCCTAGAATATACATGTTCAGAAGGTGATAAATATTGGAATATGTCAGATAAAGAATTTATTGATTTTGCAATAGATGAATTAGTTTCTATGAATATAATAAATAAAGACCAAGTAGAAGATGCTCACCGTGAAAAAATAAAGAAAGCTTATCCAGCATATTTTGATACATATAAAGATATTGATAAATTAATAGAATTCATCAATAAAATAGATAATTTATATTGTATAGGTAGAAATGGACAACATAGATATAATAATATGGATCATTCTATGGTTACAGGAATGGAAGCAGCCAACAATATTATTACAGGTAAAAAGACAAAAGAAAACATATGGAACGTAAATACAGATAAAGAATATCATGAGGTAAAAAAAGATAAATAATTAGATATAAAAATAAAAAAGATAAATAATGATTTGTAAAATTGTTATCTATCTTTTTTGTTTGTAAATAGATATTATTTTATATTTTCCTTGTAAAAACAAATTCATAATGGTAAGATAAAAATAGATAAAAAATATTGGAGGAACAAAATTATGGAAAATATTAAAATTTTTGCTTGTAGTAAATATGCAGAACCATTTACACAAGAGATTTGTGATTATTTAAAATTACCTATGGGAAAAATAAATACAATGAAATTTAAAAATGATAATAACTTTGTACAGATTTTAGAAACAGTAAGAGAACATGATGTATATTTAGTACAAAGTAATGTGCCACCAGTAAATGAAAGAATAATGGAATTGTTAATAACAATAGATGCAGTAAAAAGAGCATCAGCAGGTAAAATAAATGTAGTTTTACCATATTATATTTATTCTCGTTCAGATAAAAAAGATCAACCAAGAGTTCCAATAACAGCTAAATTAATAGCAGAATTATTAGAGGCTGCAGGCGCAACGAGAGTAATTACTTGTGATTTACACAATCCTGCAATACAAGCATATTTTAATAATATAAATTGTGATAGACTTTCAGCAGAAGGAATTTTAGAGGATTATTTTCTAAATAAAAAATTAGACAATATGGTTATTGTTGCAACAGATGCAGGAAGTTCTAAAAAGGCATATAAATATTCAGAATTTTTTAATTGTCCAATCGCAATGTTAGATAAAAGAAGAGATGGAAATAATGATAAAGCGATAGGAACTACAATTATAGGTGATGTAAAAGGTAAAAATGCAATTATATTTGATGATGAAATAGATACAGCTGGCTCAATGATGGAAACAGTAAGAGTTTTAAAAGAATATGGAGCAGAAGCTATTTATGCAGGATGTACACACGGAGTACTTTCTGGACCAGCAATAGAGCGAATACAAAATTCACCAATAAAAGAATTGGTTATAACTAATACAATTCCATTATCAGAAGAAAAACAAATACCACAAATAAAAGTTGTTTCTATAGCACCATTATTTGCTGAAACAATTAAACGTTTAAATGAAAGAAAACCATTAGGGGAATTATTAAAAAGAAAAAATTAACAAATACATATTTACAGCGTTAAAATTAATTAATTTGGAAGAATTAAAAAGTTCAACCATTGTTTAATGGTTGAACTATTTAAAATGTGTAATAGGGGGAAATTGTTAATGAAAAAACTAAAAAGGTCAATAATTATATTGCTTCTATTAATAAGTGCAGTAATTTCTACATTTTCTTATGCTGAAGAAGAAAATAACACTATTAAAAATAGTTTAGATAAAAACATTATAGATGACAATAGTATTTATGTAGAAAATGAAAATTTAAATAATGAAATTTATTCAAATAAAAATAATGTAATTAATGAAAATGTTTTATTTAATAATATAATTGAAGATGATAGTAATATAATAAAAGATGAAAGTGATTTAGAATCAGAAGAAATAAATTCTGAAGAAATTCCAAATACAGATACAAAAACAATAGAAGATGGAATTTATGAGATACATTCGTGTATAGATGATAATAAATTATTAGATGTAGAAGGACAAAGTTTTAATTCAGGAGCTAATATTTATATATATCAAAGAAGTAATGTGCCAAATCAAAAATTTAAATTTATATATAATAAGGAAGATGGAACTTATACAATTATATCTGTAAATTCAGGAAAAGCAATGGATGTACAAAATGGAGGAACTTCAAATGGAACTAATGTATGGCAATATGAACTAAATGAAACAGATGCACAAAAATGGATTGCAATACAAAATAGTGATGGCACATATAGTTTTATGTCTAAACTGAAAGAAAATTTATATTTAGACATTGCTGGAGGAGGTTCAAATAATTGTACAAATGTACAAGTTTACGAAGGAAATGGTAGTAATGCGCAAAAATTCAGATTAGTTTTACAATATGAATTGAATAAAGTAACTAATATAAAAGACGATACATATAATATTTTAGTTACTGAAAGCCAAAGAATGGGTATAGATATTACTAGTTGTAGTCCAGATACAACAGCTAATGTACAGTTATGGACAATAGATAATAATCCAGCACAAAAATTTAAATTAACATATAATAGTGTTGATAGCACTTATACAATTATGGCTGTTAATTCTGGAAAAGTACTAGACGTAGCTAATGGTGGAATGACAAATTATACAAATGTATGGCAATATGATATGAATGGAACAGATGCTCAAAAATGGTACATAATGAAAAATACAGATGATTCATATAGTTTTATATCTAAATTAAATGGATTAGCGCTAGATATAAGTGGAGCTTCATTTGAAAATGGAACTAATGTACAAGTTTATGAATATAATAATTCAAGTGCACAAAAATTTATTTTAAAAAATGCATATCCTATGAATGGTGAAAAAAGTATAGAAGATGGTGTGTATGAGTTAAGCGCAAAAGGAAATATTTCACAAAGTTTAGATATAGTAAGTGGTAGTACAGATGAAAATGCTGAACTTCAATTATGGACAAGTAATTTCACTGACGCACAAAAATTTACGATAAAATATGTAGGAGATGGGTATTATAAAATAATATCTAAAGTTTCTGGTAAAGCTTTAACTGTGGAAAGTACAAATCCAAGTATAGGAAGTAAAATTGTTCAAAAAACAGATGAAAATTTAGATACTCAAAAATGGATTATAAAAGAAACAGATGTTAATACTTATTATATATATTCTAAATGTGGTAATTTATGTATTGACGTTCCAAGCGGAGATACTTCGAGCGGCAATAAACTACAATTATGGGGAGAAAATGGAACAAATAGTCAAAGATTTTTATTTATAAAAAGAGAAGTTAACGGTAATAAAACAATAGAAGATGGAATTTATAAAATAAATTTAAAAAATAATAAAGTTTTTGATATAGATGGAGGTAAGTTTGATACGTGTGCTAATTTACAAACATGGGCTAATTCCAATGTTCAACAACAAAAATTTAGAGTAACGTATAATAATGATGGAACATATACAATAACAGCAATTCATTCCGCAAAAGCATTAGATGTACAAAATGGAGGGACAGCTTTGTATACAAATATTTGGCAATATGATGTAAATGGAACAGATAATCAAAAATGGGTAATAGAAGAAATTGGAAATGGTTATTATAATATAATATCAAAAGCAAATGGATTATATGTTGATATTAGTGGAGGATTAAGTAATAATGATGGTACTAATATTCAATTATATTATGATAATGATTCTGATGCACAGCAATTTAGATTTGTACCAATAAATATAATTGATGAAGATAGTTATCAAATACAGTCAACTATAAATCCAAGAAAAGTGTTAGATATTTCTAATGGCTCACAAGATAATTATGCAAATGTTCAATTATGGGATTATTCAAGAGTACCTCAACAAAGTTTTAAATTTCAAGCACTTTCAAATGAAGAATATACCATTATAGCAGATCATTCTAATAAAGCATTAGATGTACAAAATGGAGGAACAGAACCTGGTACTAATGTGTGTCAATTTGAGCAAAATGGTACAGAAAATCAAAAATGGATAATACAAGAAGCGGGAAATGATACATATTATATAATTTCAGCAGCAAATGGATTGTGTTTAGATGCAGAAAGTGGCCAAGCAAACAATGGAACAAATATACAAGTATATACACAGAATTATACTAATGCACAAAGATTTAGGATAACTCATAACAATCAAATAGTAATTGTATTAAATGCAGGGCATGGAGGAAATGAAACTGGATGTGCTAATAATTGGAAAGGGTTAGTAGAAAAAAATGTAACACTTCAAATTGCAAGATATATAAGAGATGATTTATCTGGAATTCCGGATGTAACTGTAATATTAACACGTGATGGTGATTATCAAATGGATTTAGATGATAGAGCAATGATCGCACGAAATAATAATGCAGATTTATATGTAAGTCTTCACATAAATGATGAAGCTTCTCATTCAGCAAGTGGTTCTCAAATGTATGTACCTTTTTACGAAGGACAAAGACATTATAATAGTGAAATGAATAGATTAGCTAATTTAATTCAAGAAGAATTATCGTATGTTGGAATTGGTAGAAATATTTCAGGAGGAATTACAAAACGAAATATAGATCAAATTCCTAGATATCAATATTTATTAAATGGACAAGTCGTTCAAGCAGATTATTATGCTGATATTAGACATGCTATGAAAGGTGATACATTAGATTATGGTCCAGATTTGAATACAGAAACTGGAGTGCCAGCAATACTTGTAGAACATTGCTTTATGAATAGTTCGGATTCAAACTTTTTAGATTCAGATGCGGATTTAAGAAGGGTTGCACAAGCAGATGCAAATGCAATAAAGAGGTATTTTGGATTATAAAATAAAGGTTGAATAATGAGTACTAAAATGATATTATATGAAAAAATAAATTCATAGATTGGAGAGTTGTATGAAGAGGGTTTCGGTTATAGTACCAATGTATTATGAAGAAGAAGTTGCAGAAGAATGTTATAAAAGGTTAAGTAAAGTATTGGGAAATATAAATAATTATGACTATGAAATTATTTTTATAAATGATGGTAGTAAAGATAAAACATTAAGTATTTTAATAGATATAGCTAATAAAGATAAAAGGGTAAAAATAATTTCTTTTTCAAGAAATTTTGGACATCAATGTGCAGTAACAGCAGGGCTTAAATATGTAACTGGTGATGCAATAGTAATAATAGATGCAGACCTTCAAGATCCACCAGAGCTTATACCAGAAATGTTAAAACTTTGGGAAGATGGAAACGAAGTAATATACGGAAAAAGAAAATCTAGAAAGGGAGAATCTAAATTTAAATTATTAACTGCTTCGATGTTTTATAGAACATTAAATGCATTATCAGATGTAGAAATACCAAGAGATACAGGAGATTTTAGACTAGTAGATAGAAAAGTTATAGATGTTATAAATTCATTACCAGAACATAATAAATTTTTAAGAGGATTATTTAGTTGGGTAGGATTTAAACAAATACCTTTCGAATATGAAAGAAAAGAAAGGTTTGCAGGTAAAACAAAATATCCGTTAAAGAAAATGTTAAAACTAGCAAAAGATGGAATATTTAGTTTTTCTATTAAACCATTAAAAATTGTAGGTACAATGGGAATTATTTCTATAGCTATATCATTAATAATTCTAATATATGCAATTCTTTCATATATATTTGATTGGAACAATTTAACAGCAGGGTGGACATCTTTAATGGTAACAATGACATTTTTAAGTGGCATGATACTTATATCTTTATGGATGATAGGAGAATATATAGGAAGAATTTATGATGAAACAAAAAGAAGACCACAATATATAATAGAAAGGACTTTTAATATTGGAGAAAGCAATAAAGAAGAAAACTAGAGATTCAAACATAGAATTATTAAGAATTATAGCAATGTGTTTAATAATATTTCATCATATGGCTTTAAATACGGGAATAGTTGATGGCTATGCTGTAAATGGAAATATGATTTTTGGAATAATAGGTGGTATTGGTGGAAAAATTGGAGTTGTAGTATTTATATTAATTACTGGATATTTTAGTATTAAAAAAGAATTTAGCTTTAAGAAAGTATTTATATTATGGTTTCAAATTTTCTGCTATTCAGTTGGTTTTATGCTAGTATTTAGAATTACCGGAATAGAAAAATGGAATAAGGTAGATACTTTAAAAACATTTTTTCCATTAGCATATAATCAATATTGGTTTATTACAGTATATTTATATTTGCTTTTATTATCGCCATTTATAAATAAATTTTTGAATAGCTTGAGTAAAGAAAATTATAATAAACTATTAGCTGTATTAACAATTATATTTGTAATAATTCCAACTATATTTTATTCAAATGGATTAATTGGAAGTACTCAAACTCCAATGGGAATTTTATTATTCGTATATGTATATATTCTCGGTGCATATATTAAATTATATGGAATAAAATTCTTTGAAAATAAAAAGTTAAGAAATATAGTTTTAATATGTTTAGGATACATAATAGTACTTTTAATTGTTTTAATTGGTAAAAAATTAGAGCAAAAAAATATATTTTGGGCAAATCTTTTTGCATATTATAGGGAGATGAATTCAATATTCATATTAATACCTTCGATTGCTCTATTTTATATCTTTAAAGAATGGAAAATAAGATATAATAAAATTATAAATTATTTTGCAGGTATAAGTTTTGCAGTATATTTAGTACATGAGAGTAATTTTATGAGATATAGACTATGGCATAATATATTTGGAATGGAATTCATAAATAACATACCCGGGGGGGTATTTTCAACACTGATAATTGCAATAGTTAGTTTTTATATAGTTACTGCAATAATAGAATTCTTAAGAAAAAATATAATAGAGAGAAATGTACTTAAATTAAAACTACTAAATCGTTTATTTAATAAAATAGATAATTACATGGTTTTAAAGTAATTAAGGGGGAATTGCAATGTGTAATGTATCAGTTATTACAATTTTTAAAAGGAGATACAAAAAAGTTAAAGAATGCTTAAATAGTTTAGTAAACCAAACTTTACCTAATACTGAAATAATCTGTATTTATAAAGAAGAAAATACAGATATAGATCAATTTGTAAAAGAAACTCAAGAAAAATATAATAATATAAAGATTATATATAAAACAAAGGCTCAAGATGTAACAGCTAAAAATAAAGCATTAGAAGAAGCACAAGGAAAATATATTATAGTGATGAATGGTGATATGTGTCTAGAAAAAACAGCTTTAGAAAAACTATATAATGCACAGGAAAAAAATGGTACAGATATTGCAATTTGTGGTTTTAATATAATAGATATAAATACAAATCAATTAATTCATGAAGGGCTTAACAATAAATTTAAAGAAGTAGAAGAGGTAAATGGCAAAAATCAAAATTTTGCTTATTTAAATTTAGATGGTGGAAATAAATTAATAAAAAAAGAAATTGCAAAAGATATTGGATTCCAGAATTATGATGAATGTCAAGATGAAATATTTATATTGAGTTGTTATGCAAAGGCTAATAAAATTTCATTTATAAATGAACAGCTATATTATAAATATGAAGATAATTCAAATAAAAATTTAAAAAATCAAATCCAAATAAAAGATTTAAAAAATGGTCTTGTAGAAGTTAAAAAAATGTATAAAGATGTTGGAAAATACGAAAAAATGAAAAATATGTTAACATTTATAGCTTTTACAAAAATAGGAATGAGGGCAGTAATAGAATTAACTATAAATAAAAACGGTGACTTAAAAGAAAATATAAGAGAAACGATGAATTATTTAGATGTAAACTTTTTCGAATGGAGAAAAAATCCATTTCTAAAATTAAAAAATGTGCCAAAAAAAAGATATTGGATTGCATATACTATGTATAAATACGGATTCCAACAAATGTTTATAAAATTATCTAGTAAACCAATTGAAAAAGGAAATAAGTTGTTAATAATGTAATAGAGACTAGGAATTTGGAACTGTTCCCGGGATTGGGGGACGTTCTTTTTTTCCCCTATTTAGTAAATTAAATTAATTTGTCATTTATATTAGAATAATTGATTGATGGCAATCATAATATTACAAATCACGATTTTTTATATGTCTGAAATTTTCTGGTAGTGAAATAATATCATCAGAAAGTTGCCTAAAAATAATGTAGTAGTCCTATAGGAATTAACCTTCCTATAGGGCTTTTTCTATTAGTATATTTATGGTAAACATAACTAAAAAACTTGTATTTTTTGAGTATAAATGATATTATTTTAAAAGTATATTGCTATAAATATTAAAGATTAATAGGAGATTATCATGGACGAAGAAAATTTAATAAATCCAGAATTAATAAATGAGGAAGAAAATAGATTAGAAAATTCATTAAGACCTAAAACGCTTGATGAATATATTGGCCAAACTAAGGTAAAAGAAAATATGAGAGTATATATAGAGGCAGCCAAAAAAAGAGGAGAACCTTTAGACCATGTACTTTTATATGGACCACCAGGACTTGGTAAAACAACATTATCAAATATAATTTCAAATGAAATGAATTCAAATATAAAAATAACATCAGGTCCAGCAATAGAAAAGCCAGGGGATTTAGCTGCATTACTTACAAATTTATCAGAGTTTGATGTGTTGTTTATAGATGAAATTCATAGACTAAATAAAAGTGTAGAAGAAATATTATATCCAGCATTAGAAGATTATACACTAGATATAATTATAGGAAAAGGACCAAGTGCTAGATCAATAAGATTGGACTTACCTAAATTTACATTAATTGGTGCAACAACTAAAGCTGGGTCGTTAACTACACCTTTAAGAGATAGGTTTGGAATTGTAGAAAGATTGGAATTATATGAACCAGAAGATTTACAAAAAATAGTTAAGAGATCTGCAGGAATATTAAATGTAGAAATAGATAATGAAGCAAGTATGGAAATTGCTAAAAGATCAAGAGGAACGCCAAGAATTGCAAATAGGATTTTAAAGAGAGTAAGAGATTATGCAGCAGTTTTAGGTGATGGTAGAGTTGACTTAAAAATGTCTAAAATTGCTTTAAATAAATTAGAGATAGATGATTTGGGCCTTGACCAAACAGATAGAAACATATTATTAACAATAATTCAAAAATATGCTGGTGGACCTGTAGGAATAGAAACATTAGCAGCTACAACTGGAGAGGAAATAGAAACAATAGAAGATGTGTATGAACCATTTTTAATGCAAATAGGTTTCATAGCTCGTACACCAAGGGGAAGAATTGCACTTCCAGCAGCATATGAACATTTAAACATAGAATACAAAAAGTAATTACTTAAACATAATTTTGGATTGTATATAAACATTTTAGAATTAATATAAATAATTATTTAGATTGGAGATAAAGTGAAAGAGCAAACAAAAGCGAAATTAATAGACATATGTTTTTTTATTATAATGATATTGTTATTTTCAGCTACAGTATTACCAAGAAATTTGGCTAATTTAGATGAAATATGGAATTTTAATTTTGCAAGAAATATTGCAAATGGTTTAATTCCATATAATGATTTTAATATGTTACAAACTCCATTGTTATCATTCATACTAGGAGGTATTTTTAAGATATTTGGACAAGAATTATTTGTCATGAGAATAGTATCTACAATACTTGGAGCAGGAATAATTTTTGTATCATTTAAAATATTAAAAGAATTAAAACTAAATACAAAATGGTCAATACTTTCATCTGCATTATTATTTTTATTTATTATAAGTGATTTTTATATAGATTATAATTATGCAATTTTATTTATAATAATATTATTAATTTATATAGAATTAAAATATAAAAATTATGGAATAAGATATAACCTGTTAATAGGTTTACTTGCAGGAATAACAATATTATTAAAGCAAAGTACAGGAATAATTATATCAGGAATAACAATTTTATATTTGCTATTAGAGAAAAGAGATAGAGAAACAGTAAAAGCAATATTATATCGAGTACTAGGAGTTTTAATTCCATGTATAATTTTGTTTATCTATTTGCTAGTAACAAATTCTATATCAAGTTTTATAGATTATTGCATATTAGGAATAGGCACATTTGAAAATAGCATTTCATATCTAAAATTACTACAAGGTGGAGCTATAAATGCATTTTTAGGTATAATAGCACCAATTACTTTGGTAATATTATTTGGTATAAATATGGTCAATATAAAGCGAAAAACAATTAAGCCAAATATAACTTATTTAATACTATTTATATTTGCATTGGCTCAATTTACTGTAGTATATCCAATAGCAGATGAAATACATTTTAAAATAGCAGTATTTCCTACAATTTTAATTGTTTTATTTTGTATCTGTAAGAAGATTCAAGAAATAAAAAATATTAAAGTTTCTATATTTATAGAACATTTTATGAATATAATAACAATATCATTTGTAGGAATATTAATATTACAAGCAGTTAATGAAATTTATTTATATACACAAATGGATAAATCAGTGTTAAATCATTTTTCAAATATACCAATATCAACCACATTACAAGATAGGATATTAGAAGTAGATTCATACATTCAAAATGAAGCAAGAGACGTATATATATTAGATTCAGAAGCTGCAGTATATATGATACCATTAGATAAATATAATAAAGACTTTGATATGTTTTTAAAAGGAAATTTAGGCTCAGCAAGTGAAGAAGGTCAAATAGAGAAAATTAAAAACATGAAAAATGAAGTAATACTAATAAAAAATGACAGAATAGCATTAAACTGGCAAACACCAACAAAAGTAATAGAATATATAAAAAATAATTTAGAAAAGATAGGAACAGTAAGCTTTTTTGATGCATATATAACAAAATAGGGATTTGGGGACGTTCCTTAAATCCCTATACTTACTAAAGATTGGATGTGATTATCATGGAAAACATACGAGAAGAATTAAAAGGAAGAATATTAAGTCTGGGTGGAGATGTAGTGCATATTACTCATCCAAATACAGATGTAAAGAAATGGTTGGATAGAGGAGTAGCAAGTGATGGTAAAGATTCTATAGTAGAAAATGGTAGAGCAGGATTTTGTGAAGAAGAATCTTTGGACTATTATTTAAAGCATAAAGATGAAGGTGTAAAGTTATGTAAAGGATTTGCACTAAATAAAGACCACGGAATGTGGGTTTATCATGCTTGGTGCAAAGATAAAGACGGAGTGATACATGAATGTACATCTGTAAAAAGAGATTTGTATTATGGTATAGAATTAGATGAAAGAGAAGCAGAAGAATTTAGAAGAAGCGTTGATTTTGAATATGATGCAGAATGTTCACGAAAAGAAAAACAATTAACTGCGACAGATGTAGGTAAATTTGCATTTGATGCATTAAAAGATTATAAAACAAAAAATGAAATGGGAGAATCTTTTAAAAGGGTTGTTGAAGAACATAGAAGAGGAGATAAAGAAAAAAATGATAAATCAAAAAATAATGCCAAAAGTTTATAAAGAAGTTTTTGAAATTATAAAACATCTTTCAGAAGAAGATTTTAACAAAATTCCAAAAGAAGTTATTGAAACATTACATGTAAATATGGATAAGGAGTATGAAGTTAATATTAATTTTGAAGATTTTCAAAATCAAAAAACAATGTATGAAACAAAGGTATTGCTTGCAATATTGTTTAGAGATTATTTAGCTACAGAAAAGCAAAAAGAAAAAATTATGTCAAAAGAAAGATATGATGAACAAGTCTATCAGGAAGAGATGCGAGAAAAATATAATCCCGAAAATTTTTTCAAGAAGCAGCAAAGTAGCCTTGATAAAAATAATATTCAAAAAGAAATGAAACTAATAGAATATAAACCAAGTATTTTTCAGAGGATGTTGAGCTTTATAAAAGGAATATTTCACAAATAAATTTTAAAATGCAATAAATTAAAGATAAGGAGAGGAATAATAAATGAAATTACTAATGCATACATGTTGTGCACCATGTAGTGTGTATTGCATAGATTCATTAAGAAATGAAGGGATAGAACCAACAGTGTATTGGTATAATCCAAATATTCACCCATATATGGAATATAAAGCAAGAAGAGATTGCTTAAAAGAATATACAAAAAGTATAAATGTAGAAGCCATTTTCGAAGAAGATTATGGTTTAGATGAATTTTGCAAAAATGTAGTATGTGATTTACAAAATAGATGTCAAAATTATTGTTATAGAGTCAGATTAGAACAAACTGCCAAATATGCTAAAGAACATGGCTTTGATACAATCTCTACTACTCTTTTAGTAAGTCCATATCAAAAACATGATATTTTAAAAATGCAAGGTGAACAAATTGCAAAGAAATATGGATTAGATTTTTTATATAGAGATTTTAGAGTTGGATTTAGAGAAGGTCAATCTAAAGCTAGAGAGCTAGGTTTATATATGCAAAAATATTGTGGTTGTATTTTTTCTGAAGAAGATAGATATAAGAAAAAGATTGAGAAAGATAAATTTGCGAAATTTACAAAAACTATATAAAAGATATTTTATATGAATCATTTATATTAAGAAAAAAGGGAGAAATTAATATTTATGGAAAATGAAGTAAAAGATGGATTAAAAAATGAAGTGAAAAAAGAAAACAAATTAAAGAAAAAAATACTAGGACTTCCAAAAGTGATAAAAAAGATTATTATAGTAATAGGTGTTTTAGTTATATTTTATTTAGGAATAAAGTTTGGACCAGTTTTTACATCTCAAACTAAAACAACTAAATTAGGACTTGAAGATGTTGGTGAGTTAGTAACACAAACAGGATATTTAACAGTAGTTCAAGATAACAAAGAAAATAGATCATTTTTCCAATTATTTGATATCCCATTTACAGAAAGCAGACAAATATTTAGTTATGATGTAGAAGTAGATGCATCAGTAGATTTTTCTCAAATAACATATACTGCAGATAATAAAAAAGGAGAAATTACAATAAAACTTCCACATGCTAAAATATATAAAGCAACTTTAAATCCAGATTCGTTAAAAGTATATTTAGATTCTGAAAGTTTATTTTCAAGGATAGATTTATCAGAGCATAATGATGCATTAAAAACAATGCAAGAACAAGCAATAAAAGATGCAGAAGCAAATGGAATTCTTGATTCAGCTGATGAGAATGCAAAAAACTTAATTGAGAGTTTTATAAAAAGTAATGATGAATACAAGGATTATAATGTAAACTATGAATATATAGGAGGGTAATATGGGAAATTTCTGGAAAGTCATAATAGCAATTTTAATAGTAATTGGACTATTTTATCTAATATTAGCACTTACAAGATAAAATTTAATAACTTTTTTAGTATAGAAACAAGCAATGTAAGAAAAGCAGTAAATATTATAAAGAAATTGTTGTATATAAGAAAAGGTGCATAGAAAGATTTATGAAAAAATTAAAGAAAAATTAAAGTGTAGGTGAAATAAAATGCAAAAATTTTCACTAGAAAAAGTAAAAAAAGAAGAAGAAAATATATTGCAAAATTTATTAGAGTTTTATTTGTATGACTTTAACTTCTTTTACGAAGATGATTTAAATGATAATGGAAGATTTGAATTTATAGATACAAGTGAGTATTTTACAAAAGAAAAGTATGAAGCTTTTTTTATAAAAGTAAAAGATAAATTAGCAGGTTTTATTTTAATAAATAATAATACAGAATTAATTAAAAATGGAACTAGAATAGAAGAATTTTGGATAATGCCTAAATACAGAAAAGGATATTTTGCATTTAGCATATTAAAAGAAGTATTTTCCAGATATCACAATGAAATAGAATTTATTATACTAGAGCAAAACAAAAGGTGGTTAAAAGCAATAAATTATTTTATAAATAAAAATTATACAATATTAGAGAAAAAAGACATTATCAAATGGGATACAGAAAAATTTAAACTTTATCTAATAAAAAATAATAAAATATAAAAATATTGGGTAAAAGGGGAAAGCGTATATGAAAGAAAAAATAAAATTAGAGGATTTTCAAAAAGAGCTAGATGCAAAAAAATATGATGATGTATATAAAAAGCTTGTAGATATTTCTTTAAAATTAGTTGAAGAAATAATAAAAAAGAAAAATATAAAACTTCCCAAAAAGAGCAAAGGAAGAGATTATCTTTATGATATAGAATATGCTTTTGAACGTCAATCAGCAACATTTCAATCAGTTAAATATCTTATGAGATTTTTTTTAGAATGGGGAATAGATTATGAAGATGATCCATTATACCATACACCAGAAGAAGTTTTAGAAAGCTGTGTTAGAGAATATAACCGAATAATAAATGAATTAAATCAATATGAGCAAATTGAAGAAGAACTAAAAGAAAAAAGTTACGAGCAATTAAAAGACGAAAAAATACAAAAATTGATAGCATTATTTAAAGAAATGATGGAATATAAAAATAAAAAATATGATGAAAATTGGACATTTGAAAAATGGATAGAAGAAATAAATACTTGTTACCACTATTATCATGATAGCTTAATGGAAACTTTAAATCAGATAAACTATGGCTCAATAGACAGAGAAGTAGAAGCGGATTATGAAGAGGTAATAGCTACAGACGAAGTAGAAAATATTATGTGTTTAGAGGATTTATATTATGAAATAAATTATCCAGTTGGAGATTACAAGCATTTTGCAAATTTTTATAGAGAGTTTGAGTTAAAAGAAGGACAAACATATGAAGATTTATATAATTTAGAAAAAGAAAAATTTGTAAAATTATTTAAAGAAATGTTAGATTTTGTTAATGTAAAATATGATACAGATGATTTCTATAAATTAAGAAGTCTAGTAAAAGAAGCATATCCTTATTATTATGAAATCTTTAAAACATGGAATGTAAGTAGTTCTATGCCTAAAACAACATATATAGAAGAACTGAATTATATGGAAGATATATACAATAATTTTTCTAAAACATATAAAAATCATGAAGAAAATATGAAAAAATATAAAAAAGAATGGGAAGAGATTGAAAAGAATTCTGAACTTTACGAAGAATTTAAAGAACTAGAAGAGTTATATTCAACAAATAAAAATAATGAAAGAGAGAATAAAGATGGAAAATAAACGTAAAAGTGATTCTATATTAAATTTAGGCAATATAACACAAGAGGATATAGATAAAGAAAATCCTTTTAATAAAGATTTATATAATGTGGATAATGGAGAAGATGAGTTAGAAGAAGATACTGAAGAACCAAAGAAAAGTTTGAAGGATAAAATAAAAGATCGTTTTAAAAACAGTGTTACATATCAAGTTTATTGTCTATTTTTTGGAGATAAGGACGATGAAGAAGATATAGATGATATGGAAGATTATGTAGAAGGTGGAGATTTTTACTGGGGAGAAGATGCTGATGAAAATTATGGATTACCAATATCAAGAGGAATGGCATACGAAATAGCAACTAGAAATATTAATCTTAAATCTGATTTTTGTAGAGCAAAAAAATATCTTTATACATATTTAGGATTTAAAAAAGCGAAAATAGATCTTATAGAATTAAATAATAAAAAGTATTGGCAAATACAAATTCTAGCTGGTGATACAGCAGGAAGTGATTATGATAGAAAATATGATGAAGTAACAGATTGGGATGGAGTTTTAATTTATGAAGATTTTCCACTTTTAAGATGTTTAGTAGATGCAGAAACCGGAGAATATATTTACTATCCAGATAAAGAAAAATATAAGAAGATGAAACATAGAAAATGGATGTTTTGGAAGAGAGATATAGATGAAGAAGATGAAATCTAATAAATAGTTACATAAATAATTATAAAAACATACAATATAGAAAACTATATACAAATGAGTATATAGTTTTTTTGTTTAGATATAAACTAAAAGTTATAATGCAAGTATAATAAAAAAATATATAGGGGGGAAGGTTGGTGGAAAATATAAATATTATAGGAAATACACCAATGATAAAAATTAGTTATGAATTTAAGAATAAGAAAAAATACATATACGCAAAATTAGAATATTACAATTTAACCGGAAGTATAAAGGATAGAGTGGCTTTATATATATTAAGTAATGCAATAAAGCGTGGAGAGCTAAAAGAAAATATGCCTATAATAGAGGCAACAAGTGGAAATACAGGAATAGCATTAGCTGCACTAGGAAAAATATATAAACATAAAGTATATATTTTTATGCCAGATTGGGTAAGCAAAGAGAGAATAAAATTAATGCATGGATATGGAGCAGAAGTAATCTTATACTCAAAAGAAGATGGTGGATTTATAAGATGTATAGAAGAGGCAAAAAAGCTAGCCATGGATAAAAAAGGTTTTTTGGCTAATCAATTTGCAAATATTGATAATTTTTTAGCACATTATGAAACAACAGGGAAAGAAATTATTAATCAGGTTCCAGAAAATATATATGGTTTTGTATCTGGTGTTGGAACAGGAGGCACTTTAATGGGAACAGGTAAAAAACTAAAAGAAAAATTTAATGATATGAAGATAGTAGCAATAGAGCCAGATAAAATGCCATTAATTACTAATTTAAAACATGGAAGTAAAATGTACAGTTATGGAGAACATAAAATAGAAGGAATTTGTGATGAATTTGTACCAGATTTAATAGATATAAATTCGGTAGATGATGTTATATTAGTAAATGATGATGATTCTATAAATATGGCTAAAAAATTAGCAAAAGAATTAGGTTTAGGAGTTGGAATTTCTTCAGGAGCTAATTTATTGGGAAGTATTTTGTTAAATGATAAGATAGATAAACCAATAGTTACAGTATTTGCAGATGATAATAAAAAATATTTATCTACAGATTTATTTAAAGATATTAGTTATAGTAAAAGCTTTATTTCTAATAATGTAAAGCTTATACAAGTTGAAAGAATATAGAATAAATGATATATTAAAGTACAAATGAGTAAATGAGGTATAGAATTGGAAGAAACAAAATGTAAAAGACTAAATAATTTAGATGTATTAAAAGCAATATGTGCATTTTTAGTTATATGTATTCATATTTCATATAAAGGAAATCTTGGTGATACTATAACACCTTTGTGTAGAATTGCAGTACCAATATTTTTTATGATAACGGGCTATTTTTATTATAAAACTTCAAAATCACCATTAAAACAAATAAAAAAGGTATTAATACTTATAATATTAGCTAACTTTTTATATTTTATATTTGGAATAATTATAAATGGAAAGGTAGATTTACCAACTAAAGAAGATATATTTAAATCTCTTATTTTTAATAGTTCGCCATTTGCATTTCATTTATGGTACTTAAATGCACTTTTATATGTTCTAGTTATTGCATATATTGCAGATAAGTTGAATATACGAAAAAGAATGTATTTTTTAATACCTGTATTATTGGTAACGAATATTATATTTGGAGAATATGCAATAGTTTTATTTAACAAAGATTATGATCCAATTTATATGAGAAACTTTCTATTTATAGGTATACCATATTTTTTAATAGGAGATTTACTATATAAAAATAAAGAAAATTTAATAAAAAAATTCTCAATAAAAAAGTTAACAATATTAATACCCATATTGGTATTAACTACAGTATTAGAAGAACATATATTAACTATTAATAAAATGGATGCTATAGGCGATATTTATATTAGTACAACTTTTTTAGCTATTGCTATATTTTTATTTGCAATTCAAGTAAAACAAGTAAGTAACGAAAATATACTAGCCATTATAGGAAGAAAATATTCAACATATATTTATGTATTACATTTAGTATTTATAGACATATTTAATAAATATGTATCTAGTAACAATATATTAAATAATTCAATTCAAATTATTATATTTTTAGCATCATTACTAGTTGCAATTATATATGTTAGTTTTAAAAATAAAATTTTGATAGCATGGAAAAAGTGTAATAATTTAATTGATTTAGTAAAAGTATTATATACTAGTAGAGAATCAGATTAAAATAGAAAAACCCCGCAGGATCAATCAAGTATAATTATTCTAGTAGATTGATTCTGCGGGGAAAGTTTTTAGTTTGCGTAAACGGGTGCGGAGGAAACTTTATACATATTGTAACCTCCCATCTCTTTCTTCTTTGTTACATTTGCAAATGCAAATGTATACTTATCAGCGAAGAAATGTAAATATTTGCCTTGGAACTCTTGGCTCAAAGACAGTTCGTGCTGAATATCAATTTTATATCCAGCTATAAAGTCATAGCCTTTGTCTAATGTTTCTTTTGAAAGAAACAAACTACAAGTTTCGACTTCACAGTTGAAGCCAAGTTTTTGCAGCTGGGTTATCAAAATGTTTGATAATGTGTTTAATTCATTCCGGCTAGCCTCGCGATAAACTAATAAAACTTTTTTCATAATAAAACCTCCTTGAAGTGAAAAAGGGAAACACCCTTTAAAAAAAATTAAAATGTTTATAGGTCAACTTACATTATACCATATTTTGTAAATAAAAACAATATATTAAAGCTCTAATAATAAGTAATTAATTGATTTAAACAATTGATAATCTTAAAAAAACTTTGTATAATCTATATGTAAAAAGAGGTAATTATGGATATGGAAAAAATATTAGAAAAGATAGAAAAATTAATAGATATGTATAAACAAGGAAAACTAGGAGGAGAGATAATGCCAGAAGATGCTAATCCTAATTTAGAAAAGGAATCGCTAGAAAATTATTTATATTTCACATTACCAATGGCATTAAATTATCAAAGAAATTCATATAAATTATGGGAAAGTGCATTACAAACGTATAAAGATAGTGAAACAAATTTTGTATTTGAACCTAAAAAATGTATATGTAAAAATTTTGAAGATGTACAAGTAGCATTAACAAAATACAAAGTAGCACTCCAAAAACAGAAGCAAACCGAAATATGGCTAAAACTATGTAACACGTTCATAGATTTATTTGATGGAGATATAAGAAAACTATTTAATATGTTTGATAATGATGTAGACAAAATCAGAGAATTTATTCAAGTAAAAAATAAGAAAAAATTTCCGTATTTATCAGGAACAAAAATATGTAATTATTGGTTATATGTAATTTATCAATATACAGATAGAAAATATAAAAATATAGAACATTTAACTGTCGCACCAGATACACATGTGTGTAAGGCTACATTAAAATTAGGATTAATTAGTGATAATGAATTTAATTCTAGTAATGTACAAACAATTGTAATAAAAAGATGGCAAGAAATATTAAGAAATACAAAATATAAGCCTATAGATGTACATACTCCGCTTTGGTTATGGAGTAGGAATGGTTTTATAGAGATATAGATTACATACTGACCACAATTGAGGAGGAAAAAATGGCACTATTAGAAGTAGAAAATTTAACACATTCATTTGGAGACAAATTATTATATAAAGATTCTTCTTTTGAACTATATAAAGGTGAACATATGGGAATTGTAGGTCAAAATGGTGCAGGAAAAAGTACCCTAATAAAAATATTATTAGGAGAAATTTTACCAGATAAAGGAACTATAAGATGGCAAAATGGCAGTACAATAGGAAATTTAGATCAATATGCAATAGTGGAAGAGGAGCAAACAATTTTTGATTATTTAAGAACAGCGTTTAAAGATTTATATAAATTAGAAGAAGAACTAAATAAATTATATGAAAAAATGGCAGAAGATTATAATGAAAATATCTTAAATAAAGTTTCTAAATATCAGGAAGAATTAGAAGAAAGAAATTTTTATGCGATAGATAGCACAATACAAAAAGTTGCAAGTGGATTAGGAATAACAGCACTTGGAATGGAAAATTGTTTAAAAAACTTAAGTGGTGGTCAAAGAGCAAAAGTAATTTTAGCTAAATTACTTTTGCAAAATCCAGAAGTTTTAGTATTAGATGAACCAACGAACTTTTTAGACAAAGAACATGTAGAGTGGCTTGCAGAATATCTACAAACTTTTAAGGGTGCATTTATAATTGTATCACACGATTTTGATTTTTTAGAGAAAGTTACAACTTGTATTTGTGATATAGAATTTAATAAAATCAAAAAATATAAGGGAACATATTCTAGTTTCTTAAAACAAAAAGAATTTTTAAGGGAGGATTATATAAGACAATATAATTCACAACAAAAAGAAATTAAAAGACTAGAGGACTATATTGCTAAAAATAAAGTTAGAGCATCTACTGCTCAAATGGCTAAAAGTAGAGAGAAAAAATTAGAGAAGATGGAAAAAATAGAAAAACCATCTTTTACAAGTAAACCTCATTTTCGTTTTAATTGTATACAAAGTACTGCACAAGTGATATTAGAAGTAAATGGTTTAGAAGTAGGATATTATTATCCACTACTTCCTAAAATGAAATTTGATGTGCAAAATGAAGAAAAACTAGTTATAACAGGATTTAATGGAATTGGAAAATCTACATTATTAAAAACTATTATGGGAGAAATTAAACCTATTTCTGGAAATTTTAAGTTTTCAGAAACAATTAAGAGTATAGGATATTATGAGCAAGATTTAAAATGGGAAGATCCACAGGATATTCCACTAAATATAATTTCCAGAGAATTTCCTAAATTAACACAAAAACAAGTTAGAAAACATTTAGCTGATTGTGGAATAAAAAGGGAACATGTTATGCAACCTATTTCTACACTAAGTGGTGGGGAACAAGCCAAGGTTAAGTTATGCAAATTAATACTAAAACCTTGTAATTTATTAATATTGGATGAGCCTACTAACCATTTAGATGCAGATACAAAAGAAGAATTACAGAAGGCTTTAACAGAATTTAAAGGAACTGTTATTTTAGTTTCTCACGAAGCAAGTTTTTATAAAGATTTAGCAACTAAAGTTGTTAATATAGAAAATTTGTGTATAAAGAAAATTAGATAATATTAGGTTAAAGAATAAATACAAAAATAGCTCTTGACACTTTACATAAATGGTAATAAAATTTTATACATGTAGCAGTAGAACTATAATTTTTTTAGCGCATTGCGCGGAAAGGAAAAAAATGAAGGAGTTAGAAAAACTTTTGGGGCGGTTTAAAAAGGCTTGTTTAACTAAAGACAATGTTAAGAAAAACCAGATTCTTGAAAGATTAAAAAAAGCTAAAGTAGGAGATAAAGATTGGATTGAATTTATTTCAATTTCGTTATCTGCATATGTTTTTTATATTGAAAGAATCGGATATCCAACTGCTAATTTGCTAATAGAACTTTTAAATAGATCTAGTGATGATTCGGTAATATTAGATCCATTATTTGAAAAAGCTAAAAAAAGCAAAGAGCAGAGGGAAGAACTCGATAAACTTTTAAAAAGTAATATTGTCTTAATTCAGATGGTGGCTAATAATATTTGGTATTGTGATTATATAGAAAAAATGATAGACGATTGTTATGAAGATATTATTATGGATCTTGAACAAATTGAAGGAAGACTGAAAGATATTCTTATAAGAAAACTTCTTAAAGATGAACACATAGAGGAGATTGTCTTTTCTTACAAATCACAAAAATTAAAAAAATCCATTTATTTAAGGCTTATAGTTGAGAATGCAAAGGCTGGAGACTATAGAACAATGCTGAAAAACATTCAAACTGCACAGGAGAAACTCGAACTTTCTGTAAAAGATGTATACCAAAAGGTAGAAGAGACATCTTTGCAAATTTATTCATTAAGAAAGGCTGAAAAGCAAAATTTGCGTATTGCCAAAAGGATAATCGCAAGGATAGAAGAAGGGAAAGGGTAAAACCTACCCTTCTTTTTTTATTACATAGGAACAAGGTTAAGTTACTTATCTTTATGCGATTGCAAAGCCACTTTTCTTATTGTATTAATTTGGTACAGTTATAATGGTAAATTACTTTAAATAAAAACATTACAAATAAGCCTTGAATATTTTATAAAAAAATTATATGATTGTAAGGAAAAATTTTATAAAAATTACAAAAGAATAAAGGAGAAGGCATGAAACGAAAAACAAAAAATTTAATACTATTTTTTATTTTATTTGTAATAACAGGGGTTGTTTTTTGGAATTATGTATCAATGCATTATGCTACAGATACATATAATATAATGAATATAGGATATGAAAAATATGCAATAAATAATTCTTTAAGTGATGGAAGAATATTTATGTTCTTAATAGGAATGCTTGCAAACACAATAAACATTCCTATTAATGTTTATGTAATTACATTAACGGTTATAGGTTTAATAATATCATGTATAGCAGTAATTATACTTAAAAATATGATAATGAAATTTTGTAAAAAACAGACAAAATTACAAGAGGTTGTTGCTATTTTAATAGCATATTGTACAATATTTAACTTTATGTATGTAGAAAATTTATATTTTGTAGAAGCAGCAGTAATGGCATGTAGTGTTTTACTTTATATATTAGCAGTAAAACAAATTGTAGATAAAAAGAAACTGTATATACTTAAATCAGCAATATTAGCAATAATAGCAACATTTTGTTATCAAGGAACTATAGGACTATTTGCATTATATGGAGTTGTTTTTTCAATAGTAAAAAATAAAAATAATATAAAAGAAATATTAAAAGATTTTGGAGTAATAATTTTAATAACAATAATTTCTTTTATAGCAAATTTGATACAAATAGATATTGCAACATATCTTGCAGGAACTACTCAAAAAAGATTAAATGGTATACAAAACTTACTAGAAAATTTTATTTATGTTTTATCTAGGTTTGGAACAATGGTATTTGATACAATGTTTATTGAAAATTGCGGTTTGTTTCCAAATTATTTAATGATGATATTTGTATTAGTTATTACACTTATGGCTGGAATTTATGAAGTTCAAACAAAGCAAAATGGACTAGTATTTAATATTATATTTATTTTTATAGTAACATTGCTTATAACTTTTGCAATGTGTATCGTAAGTATTGCAAGTTATGATACAGGAAGAATACATGTACCTGTTGGTGCTTTGATTGGAGTAATATTTATATATTTATTTTGTAAAAGCAGTATATTTGAAGATGAAACTATTATTAAATATCTAATCATAACTACATTAATTACTTACAATCTTTTAACAATAGTAAATACAATATCTTTGTTATATCAACATAAACAAGTAAACAAATTAGAAAAAGAACAATGTGAAGGGCTTGAAGCATATATAGAAGCTTATGAAGAGGAGAACGATGTTAAAATCACAGAAGCGCGATATTTTAAATTATCAAATATGAAAAAATATGGATATTTTGATGAAGTAAAAAATGAGTCTGTTCTTACATATGATGGAGTTGCATGTACATGGTCTGCAATTGGAACAATTAATTTTTATACTGGAAGAAATTTTGCTGACAATTATTTAGAAGCATATCCAAACAGAGAATTATTTTATGAATATGCAGCAAAAAGAAAATTAGGATATGAAGGAAATTTTGTAATAATGGATAATATTCTATATTTCTTAGCATATATTTAAAATTTAGGTGATGATATGAAAAAATTAAAAAAAGATTGTTTAATCTTTTTTGGAATGTTTGTATTAGCTGTAATAATGTATATTAACTGGATTACTATGCATTATTCTTCTGATACATATAATATTATGAATATAGGATATGAAACATATGCTACAAATTGGTCCTTAAAAGATGGAAGACTAATAATGTATCTAATTACTATGATATTTGCAAAATTTAATATACCAATAGAAGTATATGTAATAGGTACATTGTTAGCAGCGATAGTAATATCTTGTATTTGTGTAATAAAATTAAAAAATATTATTTTGGAAGATATAAAAGTTACTTTAACAAAGGAAACATTTATTACAATTGCATCATTTTTTACTATTTTTAATTTTATGTACATAGAAGATATGTACTTTGTAGAATCTATTGTAATGGCATTAAGTTTATTAGTATTTATATGTTCTGCAAATTTAATTGTAAATAGAAAGAACATCAGAGATAAAATTTTAGCGCTAGTATTAGCAATTGTAGGAGTTATAGCATACCAAGGAACAGCAGGATTCCTTATAGTGGTAACCTTTGTAATAAGTTTATTAAAACATAAGATAGAACTTAAAGGAAACAAAAAAGACATAAAAACAAATGTTAAAAAGATAATGATAGATACTTTATTTGCAGGAGTTGTAGCACTTATTGCAGTATGTATTAATATGATGATAGTAAATATTGTTGGAAACATAATAGGACAAGTTCAAACTAGAGTAGGCAACATAAAAAATATATTTTCAAATATGAAATATATATTTAACAATTTTACTACGATTCTAAAAGAAAATATTGGATTGTTTCCAACAAATCTATTATATATCTTTTTAATTGTTATATTAATTTGTACATTGATTTATGATATCAAAACAAAAAGTAGAGAATTTTTAACGATAAAATCAATATGTATAATTGTTTTAAGCATAATATGTGGTTTTTTAGTTTCATTAGGTACATTATCAAGTTTTTATACAGGCAGATTACATTACTCAATTGGAAGTATGTTGGGCTTTGTATTACTTTGTCTAATAATGGAAAATGAAGACGAAATTTTTAGAAAAATATTTGGATTAATTTTAATAATTTATAGCATTGTTAGTATATATAATTGTATAATAGTTACATATCAACATAAATTAGTTAATACATATGAAAAGCAAGAAGTACAAAACTTAAAACAATATATAGAAAATTATGAAACTACAAATGATGTAGAGGTAGAAAATATAGCGATATATACAGTAAGGGGACAAGATAGCAAAACATATTTTGAAAATATTCCAAGAAGGTCTGTTGTAACATATAATGCATTAAGATGTGATTGGGCTGCAGATGGACTAATAAATTTTTATACAAATAGAAATTTAAAAACTATAAGTTTAACTAAAGAATTATTAATAGAATATCTTGTTCAAGAAAACGAAAATGGTTATGGAATTGTAAATAATACATTAGTGATAGAATGTTATATGTATTAGGAAAGAGGGTTTATTTTGGAAAAATTAGTATTAATAGATGGTAATAGTATTTTAAACAGAGCTTTTTATGGAATTATGGGAAATAAAATGCTTGCTACAAAAGATGGAACTCCAACGAATGCAGTTTATGGATTTTTAGCAATAATGTTTAAAATATTAGAAGATATTAAACCAGAATATTTAGTTGTAGCATTTGATATGAAAGGTCCAACTAAAAGACATGAAATGTATGACGGGTATAAAGCAAATAGAAAAGGAATGCCAGATGAACTTGCTTGTCAGATGCCAATAATAAAAGAAATTCTAAAAGCAATGAATATAGATATTGTAGAAAAACAAGGATATGAAGGTGATGACATATTAGGTACATTATCCGTATTTGGTGAAAAACAAGGCCTAGATGTAACAATCTTATCTGGGGATAGGGATACATTCCAACTTGCTACGGATAAAGTAACAATAAGAATACCAAGAACTAAAATGGGAAAAACTGAGGTTGAGGATTTTAACAGAACGAAAGTTGAAGAAATTTATAATTTGGAGCCAAAACAATTAATAGAAGTAAAAGGTCTTCAAGGAGACACATCAGATAATATACCAGGAGTTCCAGGAATAGGAGAAAAGACAGCTTTAAAGCTTATTCAAGAATATAAAAATATAGATAATTTATATAAATTACTAGAAGAAGGACAAGCCGAAGATATTAAAGGGAAAACAAGAGAGAGAATATTAGAAAATAAAGATTTAGCTTTACTTTCTAAAGAATTAGGAACAATAAATATAAATGCACCAATAGATGAAAATTTGGAAGACTTTAAAGTAGAAGAATGGGATAAAAAAGAAGTCTTAAGATTATTTAAAGAATTAAATTTTAACAGATATATAGAAAGATTTAATTTGGCATCAGAAGAGGATTTTGAACCAGAAGAAGTTACAGAAAAATATGAAATAGAAGAGATAAATATAAGTAAAGCAAAAGAGATAATTTTAAAAAACAAAGAATTATTTTATCATTTTTCTACAAAAGAAGTAAATAAACCTGAATATATTATAAAAAAAGAATTTGATACATTTTCGTTTTATATTAACGAAGAAAATAAAGCATATTTTGTGAAGATTTCAGAAGTAGATTATAAAGAACTAAAAGATATTTTTGAAAATAATGAAATAAAAAAATATGGATATAAAACATCTGAAGATTATATTTTATTAAAACAAATCGGAATTTTACCACAGGCTATAAATTATGATGCAGAGATTGCAGTATATGACTTAGATCCATCAAATATGAAATATAAAATGCAAGATGTAGCATATCAATATTTAGATTTTAATATAGATGACTATTTAAATGCATTAGGAATAAAAAAGCAAGAACAAATAAATTTATTCGAAGAAAATGCTGATAACAATGAATATGAGAAACATTTAAATACATTATATTGTTATTTAATACGAAAATTATATGAAGAGACTACAAAAAAATTAGGTGATTTAGAAGAAACAGAATTATTTAAGAAGATAGAGATGCCTTTGGTAGAAGTACTTTCAGAAATGCAATATGAAGGTATACAAATAGATAAAGAAGAATTAGAGGAATTTGGAGTAAAATTAAAACAAAATATAGAAGAGATTACTCAAGATATATATAACTTAAGTGGAACAGAATTTAATATTAATTCACCAAAACAATTAGGAGAGGTATTATTTGAAAAATTAGAATTACCTGTAATAAAGAAGACAAAAACGGGTTATTCAACAGATGTGGATGTTTTAGAAAAATTAAAAAAAGAGCATCCAGTAATAGAGAAAATATTAGAGTATAGAAGTTTAACAAAACTAAATTCAACTTATGTAGAAGGTTTAAAGCCATATATAAACCCAGTAACAGGCAGAATACATTCATATTTTCATCAAACTATAACTGCAACAGGAAGAATAAGTTCTACAGAGCCAAATCTTCAAAATATACCAACAAGAATAGAACTTGGAAAACAATTAAGAAAAGCTTTTAAACCAAGAGATGGTTATTTATTTATAGATGCAGACTATTCTCAAATTGAATTAAGAGTACTTGCACATATTTCTAATGATGAACATATGATACAGGCTTTTAATAATAATGAGGATATACATAAACAAGCTGCTGCAAGCGTATTTAAAGTGCCAATAGAAGAGGTTACGAAAGAGCAAAGAACTCATGCCAAGGCAGTTAATTTTGGAATAGTATATGGAATAAGTGATTTTGGATTGGGAGAACAAATCGGAGTGTCAAGAAAAAAGGCAAAAGAATATATAGAACAGTATCTAGAAAAATATAGTGGAATAAAACAATTTATGTCAGAAATAGTAGAAGAAGCAAAGGAAAAGGGGTATGTTGAAACTTTATTTAAAAGGAGAAGATATATACCAGAGCTAAAATCTAAAAACTTTAATATAAGACAATTTGGTGCAAGAGCTGCTATGAATACACCAATACAAGGAACCGCAGCAGATATAATGAAAATTGCAATGATAGATGTATATAATAAATTAAAAGAAAGAAATTTACAGTCAAAATTAATATTACAAATACATGATGAGCTTTTAATAGAAGCAAAAGAAGAAGAAAAGGAAGAAGTTAAAGAATTGTTAAAAACATCTATGGAAAATGCAATAAAACTAAAAGTACCATTAAGAGCAGATGTCTCTGAAGCTTATAATTGGTATGACTTAAAATAATCAATGGTTAAAGTTTTAATTAGTTAGCAGAGTATATACAAATAAATCTAAAAGAAAGGAGAGTATGATATATATCATACGGTAAAAAATGGCAAATAAATTACTAAAGATAATAGTTATATTACTATTTATATGTGCTATAATATATTTAGCATTTGGGGTGTTTGAAGTACATAAAATAATAATAAGACAAATTTATCCGCAAAAATATTCAGAATATGTAGAAAAATATGCTGAAGAATATGATATAGATTCATTATTAGTATATGCAATAATTAAAGCTGAAAGTAACTTTAAACCAGAAGTTGTTTCTAAAAGTAATGCAGTAGGTTTAATGCAACTTATGGACGCAACAGCTGAAGATACTGCTAACAAATTAGGAATAGAATATGATAGTGAAGATTTAAAAAATCCAGACATAAATATAATGCTTGGAACTAAATATTTTTCTAGTTTATATGAAACATATAAAAATATTCCAATTGCACTAACAGCATATAATGCAGGAAGCGGTAATGTTGATAAATGGATACAAGAAGATGTTATTTCTTCTGACGGAACAGATATAGAAAATGTACCTTTTAGAGAAACTAATAATTATGTTAGAAAAATATTAAGAGATTATGAAATTTACAAAGATATTTATAATGAAGAATAAATTTTATAAACTAAATTAAAAGGAGGAATTAAATATGTCAATTTTAGTTACAGGAGGGGCAGGTTATATAGGTAGCCATACAGTAGTAGAATTATTAAATTCAGGTAGAGAAGTTGTTATTGTAGATGATTTTTCTAATAGCAAACCAGAAGTTTTAGATGCAATTAGAAAAATTACAGGAAAAGATTTTAAATTTTATGAATTAAATTATCTTGATAGGGAAAAATTGGACAAGGTATTTAAAGAAAATAATATTGAAGCAGTAATGAATTTTGCAGGTTTTAAAGCTGTTGGAGAATCTGTTCAAAAGCCAATAGAATATTATACAAATAATATTTCTGGAACATTAACATTGTTAGATGTTATGAGACAAAATAATGTAAAAAAATTTGTATTTAGTTCTTCTGCAACTGTATATGGAAAGCCAGAGGTTGTTCCTATTACAGAAGATTGTAAAACAGGAGGTACTACAAACCCATATGGAACAAGTAAATTGTTTATAGAACAAATATTAAAGGACGTTTATAGATCAGATAATACATGGGATATAGTTATATTAAGATATTTTAATCCAATAGGAGCTCATGAAAGTGGTTTAATAGGAGAAGAACCACAAGGTATTCCAAATAATTTAATGCCATATGTTGTAAGAGTTGCAAATGGTACCTTAAAAGAATTATCTGTTTTTGGAAATGATTATGATACTCCAGATGGTACAGGAGTAAGAGATTATATTCATGTTGTAGATTTAGCAAAAGGACATATTAATGCATTAGAAAAATTAGAAAAAGAAGGACAAGGCTTATTTATATATAATTTAGGAACTGGTAAAGGATATAGTGTTTTAGATATAGTAAAAACATTTGAGGAAGCAACAGGAATGAAGGTTCCATATAAAATAGCACCTAGAAGAGCGGGAGATATAGATACTTGCTATTCTGACCCTACAAAAGCAAAAAATGAATTAGGTTGGACAGCTGAAAAAGATTTAAAACAAATGTGTATTGATTCATGGAATTATATAAATAGAAAAAAATAACTTTAGGTGAGAATGGTGGAAAATAAGGAATTACAGCAAAAAAGAAGTAATAAAATAATATTTGTATATAGAATTGTAGTATCAATTATCATGTTAGTTAGTATAATATTAGTGTATATATTAAATCATTTAGGAGAAAGTAAGGAAGTTGATGCTATGGCTAAACAAAATAATCTTTTAAATGGGATTATAAACTCTAATATTATTGATAATAGTATTAGTACAGAACACATTACTTCAGAAGAAAGCCTAAAAAAGCTTAATGATTGGCGTTTAATACTAGTGAATTATGAAAATGAAATGCCAAAAGATTATATTCCACCATTGAGCAATGTTGATGAGGCGAGGCAGTTTGATTCTAGGGCAATAGATAGTTTAATACAAATGATGTTAGATATGAATGCTGTTGGAATAAATCATATTTGGGCCCAATCTACATATAGAAATCCAGAAAAACAGAAGCATTTAATAGAAGAGAGCATACAAGAGTATTTAGAACAAGGGAAAACTATGGAAGAAGCAGAAACATTAACAGCGAGATCAATTGGAGAACCATATAAAAGTGAGCATAACTTAGGATTAGCAGTAGATTTTAATGATGTTAATTATGCTTTTGAAGATGAAAAAGCATTTACATGGCTTGTAGAAAATGCAGAAAATTACGGGTTTATTTTAAGGTATCCAGCAGATAAAGAAGATATAACAAAAATAAAATATGAACCTTGGCACTGGAGGTATGTAGGACCAGAATATGCAAAAGAAATGAATAATCTAGGTTTATGTTTAGAAGAATATATAGAATATTTAAAAAATAATTAGGGATTTGAGGACATTTCAGTTTCCACATAGGGATTTTTGGGACGTTCCTTAAATCCCTATTTTGATGAAAAGTGGTTGGTACAAAAGATATAATAATTGAAATATTATGTAAATTATGGCATGATATAAGTAGGTTGTCTTGTTGTATTAATTCTCTTATTCTGGCAAATGCCAGATTGCATATATTCATAACTATAGGAATAGAGGGAGGACAATAATATGATAATAATAGGACTATATTTGATTGCTTGTGTTTTGATACCGTATCTTGTTGGGATACTTTTGCAAATTATACCTTCATTAGGAGTACTAATAGTGCTTATTATTGGCATCGTCATGATGCTTTCAGCAGCAGCTGGAAGAAATCTTAGCCGGGGATTTTCAACAGGATTAATTAATGGAATCCTACAAGGATTCTGGTTTTGTGTAAACCTGTTGATTAATACCATCTTAAGAGTACTTCGGTGGACAACAAGAATAACACCACGTGTTTACAGAAGATCCAGAACTTTTTTTGTGAATCAATGTGGAATGTCAACAGGCTTAGGGTCGTTACTATCATTTCTGGTATCAACTGGAATGGTAGTAGTTATAATCTAAACTAGTACAAAAACAAGACGCCTATGCAACCAAATAACCAAGGCAGTGAGCTAATCACTGCTTTTTTCTTTGAAGAAAAGAATACAATAATAAATTATTAAATAGCTTATAACTAAATAAATTTTACATAAAATTTGAACTTTAAGCTCAGTCCCTAAAGTTCATAAATTTTGTAAAAAAAAATTAAATTAGTGCTAGATATAAATTTTATTTTATGCTACAATAACAAATGTGCTAAAAAAGAAAGGAGAAATAAAAATGATAAAAGAGCTAGCAAAATACATCAAGCAGTACAAAAAATATGCAATTCTAACACCATTTATGGTAGTTTTAGAAATTGTAATGGAGGTAGTAATACCATACCTTATGGCAAGAATAATTGACGTAGGAATTCAAAACAATGACTTAAACTATATTGTTAGAGTAGGAATTATGTTAGTAATTTCTGCAATTATGTCTTTAATATTTGGAGTACTTTCAGGAAGATTTGCTTCTGTAGCATCTTCAGGATTTGCTAAAAATTTAAGACAGGGAATGTTTTATAACATCCAAAATTATTCTTTTACAAATATAGACAAATTTTCTACATCAAGTTTAGTAACAAGACTAACAACAGATGTTACAAATGTTCAAATGGCTTTTCAAATGATAATAAGAGCATTGGTAAGAGGACCTGTAATGATAGTATTTGCATTAGTTATGGCATTTTCTATCAATAAGGAACTATCAATAGTATATGTAGTAACTATGGTACCACTTGCAATATTATTAGCTTTTATTTCTATAAAAGCACATCCATATTTTGAAAAAGTATTTAAAAAATATGATGAATTAAACAGAGTTGTTGGAGAAAATTTAAATGCAATAAGAGTTGTTAAATCTTTTGCAACAGAAGATTTCGAAGAGAAAAAATTTGGGGACGTTAATTCTTTAGTATATAGATTATTTAAAAAAGCTGAGAAAATAGTAATATTCAATAGTCCACTTATGCAAATTGCAATATATGGTTGTATTTTATTATTGTCATGGCTTGGAGCAAAGGCAATTGTAACTGGAGGAATGCAAACAGGACAATTATCAAGCTTAATTACATATGCATGGCAAATATTATCAAGTTTAATGATGCTTTCTATGGTATTAGTTATGATAATTATTTCAGAATCATCAGCAGAAAGAATAGTTGAAGTTTTAACAGAAGAACCAACTATCAAAAATAAAGAGAAAACAATTAAAGAGATAAAAGATGGAAGTATAGAATTTATAGATGTAGACTTCCAATATGATGATGCAAAAGCAAATGAGATGCTTCCACTTGAAGATATTAATTTAAAAATTAATGCAGGTGAAGTAATAGGAATTATTGGTGGAACAGGTAGTTCAAAAACATCTTTAGTTAATTTAATTCCAAGATTATATGATGTAAAATCTGGTTTCGTAAAAGTTGGAGGAGTAGATGTTAGAGACTATGACTTAGAGACTTTAAGAAATGGAGTTGCTATGGTTTTACAAAAAAATGTATTATTCTCTGGAACTATAGCAGAAAACTTAAGATGGGGTAATGAAAAAGCTACAGATGAAGAGTTAGTAGAAGCATGTAAATTAGCTCAAGCAGATAGTTTCATACAAGAATTACCAGATAAATATCAAACAGTATTAGACCAAGGTGGAACTAATGTATCAGGTGGTCAAAAACAAAGAATTTGTATAGCAAGAGCATTACTTAAAAAACCAAAAATATTAATTCTAGATGATTCTACAAGTGCTGTAGATACTAAAACAGATGCACTTATAAGAAAAGCATTTAGAGAAAAAATACCTAATACAACAAAAATAATAATAGCTCAAAGAATAAGTTCAATTATAGATGCAGATAAAATAATTGTTATGGATAATGGTAGAATAGATGGAATAGGAACATCAGATGAATTATTAAAAACAAATAAAATATACCAAGAAGTATATGAATCTCAAATGGGAGGAGATGATACTGACGATGAAAAACAAGACTAAAAGAGCACATACATTAATGAGATTAATAAAATATGCATTAAGCGACTATAAAGGTCAATTTGTAGTTGTATTAATTAGTATTATAATAAGCGCAGCAGCTAGTGTTGTGGGAATACAATTTATCCAAACATTAATAGATGAATATATTACACCATTAATTGGAAATCAAAATCCAAACTATGCATCATTATTACAAGCAATATTAATGATGGGATTAATTTACATTATTGGTATTATTGGTACATATGTATATAATAGATTAATGATTAACATAACACACGGAACTTTAAGAAAAATTAGAAAAGAAATGTTTGAACATATGCAAAAATTACCAATAGGATATTTTGATAGTCATAGCCATGGTGAAACAATGAGTACTTATACAAACGATGTTGATACATTAAGGCAAGCATTAAGTCAAAGTATTCCACAAGTATTTTCTGCCATAGTTTCTATGGTTTCAGTATTTATAGGAATGGTTACAACAAATTTATATTTAACTGGAATTGTATTAGTAATGGTAGTTATTATGACTATAGTTTCAAGATTCTTTGCTAAAAATAGTTCAAAGTATTTCATAGGTCAACAAGAAAACATTGGTAAAGTTGACGGATATATAGAAGAAATGATGAATGGTCAAAAAGTTGTTAAAGTATTCTGTTATGAAGATAGATCTAAAGAAAAATTTGACAAATTAAATGAAGCTTTATTTGAAAGTAGTACAAAGGCTAATACTTATGCAAATACATTGATGCCTTGTATTATGAATATAGGAAACTTAGGTTATGTATTAGTCGCAGTTGTAGGTGGAATATTTGCTGTTAATGGATTATTAACAATAGGTAGTATAGCAGCATTCCTACAATATATAAAAGCATTTACAAACCCACTTGCTCAAGTTTCACAACAATTAAACTTTGTTACAATGGCTTTAGCTGGTGCTGAAAGAATCTTTAAATTAATTGACGAACCAGCAGAAGAAGATAATGGTTATGTAACATTAGTAAATGCCAAAGAAGAAGATGGCAAATTAGTAGAATCAAAAGAAAGAACAGGACTTTGGGCTTGGAAACATCCACATGGAGATGGAACAGTTACATATACAAAATTATGTGGTAATGTAGAATTTGAGGATGTTACATTTGGATATGTACCTAACAAAGTAATTTTACATGATATAAGCTTGAACGCAAAAGAAGGACAGAAGGTTTCGTTTGTAGGACCTACAGGTGCAGGAAAAACAACAATTACAAACTTAATAAATCGTTTTTATGATATACAAGAAGGTAAAATTAGATATGATGGAATTAATATAAATAAAATGAAAAAAGACGATTTAAGAAGATCTTTAGGAATGGTTTTACAAGACACACATCTATTTACAGGAACAATTAAGGATAACATTAAATATGGTAAAATGGATGCAACAGACGAAGAAGTAGTTGCAGCAGCAAAATTAGCAAATGCAGATAGATTTATAAGACATTTACCACATGCATATGATACAATGATTTCTGGAGATGGAGAAGGATTATCACAAGGACAAAGACAGCTTTTAGCAATAGCAAGAGCAGCATTATACAATCCGCCAGTATTAATACTAGATGAAGCAACATCAAGTATAGATACAAGAACAGAAAAGATTGTTCAAGATGGTATGGATAAACTTATGAAAGGAAGAACAGTTTTTGTTATAGCACATAGACTATCTACAATTAAAAACTCTGACTTAATAATGGTATTAGACCATGGAAACATTATAGAAAGAGGAAATCACGACGAATTATTAGCTAAAAAAGGAATGTACTATGGACTATACACAGGAGCAATCGAAATAGAATAATAATTTAGAAATTTTGGTAGGGATTTGGGGACGTTCCTTAAATCCCTGGATTGAAAAATAAAGTAAAAGTAGATTTTAACTATCTGCTTTTATTTTTTGGCTAAAATTCATTAAAAATAGGGATTTTTAGAGTTGTCCTTATGACATGAATAATATAATATGCAAAAGCAGATTTTCGGACAACTCTATTTTTCCCTTGATAGGGAAAAATAGGAACGTCGCTTAATCTCGATTGACAAATAAATTTAATTAAGTTATTATATAAATAGACATAATGGAAATAATTTATATGAAAATAATATTTATATAGGAGGTAATTCTTATGGACGAAGAAAAAAATTTAGAACAAGAAATTAATGTAGCAAATGAGGTTGTTGCAACAATAGCTGGTATGGCTGTTTCTAAAATTGATGGGGTTGCAAAAATGGCTGGAGGTTTTACAGAAGGCTTAAAAGCAATAAGTGGTAAAAAACAAATGTCAAGAGGTATAAAGGTAGAAGCAGATGGAGATAATGTAAAAATAGAAATAAACATTATTGTAAGATATGGAGTAAACATAAGAGAAGTTGCAAAAAATATTCAAGCTAAAGTTAAAGAAGAAGTAGAAAATATGACAGGAAATAAAGTAGAAAAAGTTGTTGTAAATGTACAAGGTGTAAAAGTAGATGATGATGGAGATGAAAAAATAGATAATATGGAGGAATAATATTATGGACCAAATAAAAGATTTGTTAAAAAAATCTGGTATGTCTAATATATTGGTATCAATAATTTTTGGACTATTTGGAGTAATATTATGTGTTTTTCACGAAGGAGCAGTAAAAGTAATTTCTTGTTTAATAGGATTGTTATTTCTATTAATAGGTGTTGCTAGACTAGTAAATTACGTTAAAGGAAGAGGTAGAGGAGAACACTTTAATTTTGATTTGCTATGTGGATTAATAGCAAGTATTGCAGGAATAATTGCTATTATTTATACAGATGCAATAGGTGCAATATTAAGAATAATAGTTGGAGCATGGATTATATATAGTGGTATTACACGATTATATTTATCTTTTAATTTAAAAAAATTTAATTCATCTATATGGATATTCTGTTTAATGCTTGCAATTTTAATGATTATATTTGGTATATATATTATACTAAATAGCGGAGCAATTATAACATTAATTGGTTCATTAATGATTGCATATGCAATAATAGATATAATAGAAAGTTTTATTTTTATAAGAAAGTTAAAAAATTTTTAATTAAATATAAATAAAAATTTATGAGTTTTACGTCAAAATAATTTTAATAAATTCAAGAAAGCCTTAATATATAAGGCTTTTTTCTATGTTAAATTAATTTACAAATAAAACACAATTCGGGAATAATTTGGAAATAATTTATGGGTAGAATATACACATACTAAAAAAGAAAGGAGTGACGATAAATTAGAAAATAATATTATCAATTCAAAAAAAGAAGTATTACAAAATGAAAAATTAACAGTAAAGAGTGACATTTATGAGAAATTAATGTCAATATACTCACTTAGCATAGAAGAAATCAAAAAAATTATAGAAGATATGGAGGTGAAGTACAAGGAAGTAAATCTCATAGATCATGTTAAATATAGAATAAAAAGTCCCAAAAGTATTATAAATAAAATGAAAAAGAAAAAATATGATTTAAACTATAATGAACTTATAGAAAAGGTAAATGATATTGCAGGAATTAGGATTATTTGTCCTTTCCAGGAAAATGTATATATCGTAAGAGAATTATTAGTGGAAAATCCCAAAATACGAATTTTGAATGAAAAAGATTATATTCAATCCCCTAAAAAAAGTGGATATTCAAGCTTACATTTAATTGTAGAAGTACCTGTAGAAACAGAATTAGGTAATGTATATGTAAAAGCTGAAATCCAGATAAGAACAATGGCTATGGACTTTTGGGCTAGTTTAGAACATGAGTTAAAATATAAAAATAATAATGTTACCAAAGCGACTTCTAAAAAGTTATTGAAAGCCGCAAAGGTAATGAGAAAGCTAGATTATGAAATGTCAGTACTAGCAAGTGAAATACGTTAAATTCCCCTTTTATTTTATATAGATACGCTATCAAAGAATATTTTTTGATAGCGTTTTTGAATGTAAAAAAGTAATAATTTAATAAAAAAAGTACGTCGATGAATCTATTTAGAGCTCCTAAGGATACAACGATTTTTTAGCAAATTTTTGAGCTCTTTTTGCTTTGTTTTGGTACAAAAAGTGCGTCGATGTATACGTTGTTTTTTATAGTTAAAAAATCGTTCATTTATAGCATGTTTCAGTGATTTGACTTTTTGTGGTCGACGTACTTTTTTCATCTTGTTTTACTTTTTTATTGATTTTTTTTATTTTTAATGCTATATATTATATATATTTATGTAGTTTTACATTACTCATTAGAGGCTTGAAACCTCCTGTTGTTGTGCCAACTCGTTGTTTGTATCATCTTTTGTTTTACATTACTCATTAGAGGCTTGAAACACATTACATATAGAATATTTTATTAACACATTTAACTTGTTTTACATTACTCATTAGAGGCTTGAAACCTTCTTGATGACAGAAATACTTGTGGTAAGTTCCTATACGTTTTACATTACTCATTAGAGATTTGAAACGCTACCGCGCAAATACAGGCATAAATTAATACTGATTTAATGAAGTTTTACATTACTCAATAGAGGTTTGAAACTCTTCTACGTCTGTGACTACATTGTTGCTGTTGTTAGCTTTGTTTTACATTACTCGGTGGAGAATAAAAAATAAATTATCAACAAAAAATAGACACAAAAAAGTGTCTATTTTTTTGACAAATTCAATTTAAAAAATCTTTTTTATTAAACTATTTGTTTTTTCTTAAATAATATAGTAATATATTAAAGTGTGTGATAAAATACAAAAAAATTCGAAAGAAAAGGAGTGTAAATTTTGGACAAGGAAGAATTAAAAGGCTTAACAGAAGAGCAAATACAAGAAAGAATAGCAGAAGGAAAAATAAATAAAGTAGAAGACGATAAGACCAGAAGCAATTGGGAGATAATTAGAGATAATGTATGTACATTATTTAACTTATTCAATTTGTTAATAGCAATAGCATTAATATCAGTAAAGGCATATACAAACTTAGCGTATATGTTAATTATTATAGTAAATATCATAATTGGAATTGTACAAGAAATTCATGCTAGAAACTTAGTACAAAAACTATCAGTACTAAAAATATCAAAAGCTACAGTTGTAAGGAATGGAAAAGAAAAAGAAATTAATATAGATGAAATTGTATTAGATGATATAATAATTCTAGAAGCAGGAAAACAAATATGTGCAGATTCGGAAGTAATTGATGGAGAAGTAGAAGTTAATGAATCATTACTTACAGGAGAATCAGACACAATATTAAAACAAAAAGGAGACAAATTACTATCAGGAAGTTATGTAGTTAGTGGAAAATGTTATTCAAAAGTAGAAAAAGTAGGAAAAGATAACTTTGCAGCACAAATTACAAGTGAAACTAAAAAATACAAGAGAGCGGAATCAGAACTTGTAAACTCAATGAAAAGAGTTACAAACTTTACAAGTTTTGTAATAATTCCAGTAGGAATCATTTTATTTGTACAAGCATATTTCTTTAGAAATGTAGATATAACAAATTCAGTTGTTTCTACTGCAGCAGCATTATTAGGAATGCTTCCAAAAGGACTTATGCTTCTTATAACAATATCATTAGCAACAGGTGTAATAAAACTTGCTAAAAAGAGAGTATTAGTTCAAGACTTATATAGTGTAGAAACATTAGCACATATAGATACATTATGTTTAGACAAAACAGGAACAATTACAGAAGGTAAAATGAAAGTCGATGAAGTAAAAATATATAACGAAAAATGTATGCCACATAATATGCAAACTATGATGACAGCATTTGTAAATGAAATGACTGATAACAATGCTACATTTATGGCTCTTAAAGATTATTATAAAGGAGAAGATAAATTTGAAGTAGCAGATAGAATGGCATTTTCTTCAGAAAGAAAATGGAGTTCAATAAGTTTTAAAAAAGTGGGATCTATAGTACTAGGAGCACCAGAACGTTTAATAGAAAAAAGTGATATGGAAATGCCAGAAGAAATAATAGCAGCACAAAAAGCAGGAAAAAGAATGTTATTTGTGGCTTATTCTAAAGAAGTTGTAAGTGATGAAAATTTACCAAAACTAGAGATTGTTGCAGCAATTACATTAGATGATCCATTAAGAAAAAATGCAAAAGAAATGTTAGGTTTCTTTAAAACACAATCTGTAGATATAAAAATAATTTCTGGAGATAATCCATTAACAGTTTCAAGTATTGCAAGAAAAGCGGGATTAGAATCTTATGATTCATACATAGATCTATCAACTATAAGTTCAGATGATGAAATTCCAGAATTGGTAGATAAATATAGCGTTTTTGCAAGAGTTTTACCACATCAAAAAAGTTTAATAGTAAAAGCACTTCAAGCAAAAGGACATTCTGTTGCAATGACGGGTGATGGAGTTAATGATGTAGTTGCATTAAAACAAGCAGATTGTAGTATAACATTACCAGAGGCTTCAGATGTTGCAAGACAAGTTTCACAAATTGTATTATTAAATTCAGATTTTAGTGTGCTTAAAGATGTATTAATGGAAGGAAGAAGAGTCGTAAACAATATAACGAATGTTGCTAGAATATTCTTTATTAAAACAATATATTCAATGTTATTATCATTATTTAATATAGTAACAAATACAGCATTCCCATTCATACCAATACAAATAACATTAATAGATTTAGTAATAGAAGGTTATACATCATTCTTCTTGTCTTTCTTAGAAAATTCAAAACCATTACAAGGAACTTTCTTAAGAACGGTAATAAAAAATGCATTACCATATGCACTAACAATAATTATTAGTATTATTTTATTAACATTCTCTAGAGAAGGTTTAAGGCTAGGAGTAGAAGAAGCAGAAACATTAATGTACCTAATTATTGGTGGAGTAAGTATTTTTGCAGTAATAGAAGCTTGTAGGCCATTTAATAGAATAAGTACATTTTTATGTACAACTACAGCAATTGGTTTCTTCTTTGCAGTAATTTTATTTAAGAATTTATTGCATTTAAGTGGTATAAGTGAACAAGGAATAATTATATTAGTATCAGCTCTAATTTTGGCATATATTGTTGTTACAGGACTTAAATATTTAATTAATAATTTAAGTCAAGATTTAGAAAAAGCGAGTGAATAGAATTAGGTGATGCTTATGGAAAATATATTTTTAAATATATTTTTAATAATAGGAGTTTTATTAATATATAGTGGCTTATCAGGTATGATAACAGATATAGTAAGGAAGAGAAAAATATTCAAAAGGAAATATATAATACTCGCACTAGGAATTATAGTTCTTATCCTTACTATAATTCCACGTATATTTGACAATAAAATAATGAATTTCATAAGATACATGTCAATATATTTTTCAATAACATTTATTATATTCTGTATAGCAAGCATAGCAGTTAACTTAAAAATTAAAAGAAAAAACTATAATGCTATTGTTGTTTTAGGTGGATATTTGGTATATGGAAATCAATTAACAAAAGCATTGACAAAAAGATTAAATTTAACAATGGAACTATATAATAAACAGAAAATTAAACCAAAAATAATTGTATCTGGTGGAAAAGTAAGAGAAGAAACAATAACTGAAGCAGAGGCAATGGAAAAATATTTAGTTGCTCACAATATTCCATCAAAAGACATTATAAAAGAAGATAAATCCAAAAATACATTGGAGAATTTTAAGTTTTCTAATGTAAAATTGAAAGAGTTAAAAATAAATAAAAATATAGCTTTTGTAAGTAATAATTTCCATATATTAAGAGCCAAAATTTATTCTTTAAAATTTAATATAAGAGCAACAGGTGAAGGTTCTAAAACTTTATGGTATTACTTTCCAGAAGCATTTATAAATGAATATTTAGCAATAATAGTTTTATATAAATTTACATTAATAATATATTTAATTTTAGCAATAATCTTAACAATATTTATAGGGTAATATTGGAAATATGAAAGGATGCAATATTAAATGAAAAAATATGGCTTTTTTGGAGGAAGCTTTAATCCTCCAACTATAGCTCACGAAAGATTAGCAGAGGATATAGCGGAAAAATTTAATTTAGATAAAGTATATTTTGTACCAGTTGGTAATTATTATAATAAAGCAGGTTTAATAGATGAAAATAAAAGATTTGAGATGCTTAAAAGTATAAGGAATGATAAAATAGATGTTTTAGATATAGAATTAAATTCAAAAAAGACATTATTGGCTGTAGATGCTTTTGACTTAATAAATAAAAATTTTTCTTCATCTGAAAATTATTTCATTTTAGGAGGAGATAATTTAGAAAAATTACCAAGTTGGAAGAAGTCAGATAAATGTTTAAAAAATAATATTATTGCTATCCAAAGAGGAAGAAAACTAGATAGTATAATAGCTGAAAATAAATTATTAGAAATAAATAAAAATAAAATATTTGAATTTAATGCAGATAGCTTATATAACTATAGTTCAACAGAGGTAAGAAAGGCTATTAAAAATAAAGATAGTGAAATATTAGCTAAAATGCTTAATAAAAAGGTTTATTTTTATATTGAAAAGAATAATTTATATAAAGGAGTGGAATAGTGAAAATATTATTAGTAATGGATCAATTTGAAAATGCGAATAATGGAACAACTATTTCTGCTAGAAGATTTGCAGAAGGATTGAGAAAAAGAGGACACGAGGTAAGAATTTTAACAACAGGAACTAAAGGAGAAGATAAATTTATTGTAAAAACTCTAAAATTACCAATTGGAGTTTCTAAAATAATTAAATCACAAGGAATGAGTTTTGGAGTACCAAATAAAGAGGTAATAAAAAAGGCAATGGAAGGAATTGATATTGTTCACTTCTATATGCCTTTTTGGCTTTCAAGAGCTAGTTTAAAGATCGCCCAAGAAATGAATATTCCACATACTGCTGCATTTCATGTTCAGCCAGAGAATATAACTTATTCTATAAAATTGGGAAAAAGTAAAATTGTTAATAAAACAATATATAGCGAATTTAGAGATGATTTTTATAATAAGTTTAGACATATACATTGCCCTAGTAAATTTATAGCGGAACAATTAAGAAAAAATAATTATACTGCTAAATTGCATGTGATTTCCAATGGAATACAGAGTAAATTTATGTTTACTCCAAAACAAAAACATGATAAAATAATAATAACTATGGTCGGAAGATTATCAGGAGAAAAAAGACAAGATTTATTATTTGAAGCAATAAAAAAATCAAAATACGAAAAGGATATTCAATTAGTCTTAGCAGGTAAAGGACCTAAATATAAACAATATATTAAAATGGGTGAAGGATTAACTAATAAACCAATAATAAACTTCCTAGATGAAGATAAATTACTAGAATTATTGGCTAAAACAGATTTATATGTACATACATCTGATGCAGAAATAGAAGCAATCTCATGTCTAGAAGCAATTGCTTGTGGTAATGTGCCTATTATTGCAAATAGTGAAAAGTCTGCAACACCACAATTTGCTCTTGATGATAGAAGTCTATTTGAAGCAGGTAATAGTGACGATCTAGCTGAGAAAATAGATATGTGGCTTGATAATCCAGAAGAGTTAAGTAATATGAGAAAAATATATAGTGAGAGTGCAGAAAAATATAGAATAGAAAAAAGTATGGAGAAAATTGAGGAGATGTTTAAAGATGAAATTAAAGAATATAGTATTTAATTTTATATCAAATACTGTATATTATTTAATTGGCTGGCCAATACTGACTTTTATAAACAAAATATTTTTAGGATATAAAATTATTGGAAAGGAAAATTTACGAAAAGTACAAGGTGGAAAAGTAACTATATCAAACCATATGCATTATTTAGATTGTACAATGAATGGATTAATGAATTTCCCAAATTTCGTCCATTTCGTAACATTGGAATCTAATTTTAAAATTCCAGTTGCGGGATTTTTAATAAAATTATTAAAAGCGATTCCTATACCAACAGATAAATCTAAAAAGAAGCATTTTTATGAATATGTTTCTGAATTATTACAAGAAGGAGAAACAGTTCATATTTATCCAGAAGGTGAGCTTAAATTATATAATCAAAATTTAATGGATTTTAAAAAAGGTGCATTTGTTTTTGCTGTAGAAAATAATGTTCCAGTAGTACCAACAGTTTTTGTAACTACTAAACCAGAGGGAATTTATAAATATTATAAAAAGAAACCAGTTATCTCACAGATTATACTAGAACCAATATATCCAGATTTAAGTATACCGAATAAATTAGATAGAATAGAAAATATGAAAAAAATAGCATATACAAAAATGAAACATCATATAGAAAATCCAAATATACTAGAAGAAGAGGAGACAATAGGGATTTGGGGACGGTCCTTAAAACCCCTATTTAATTAGTATATAATAAAACTATATGTGACCCTAAATTTGAATGCAATGGAAAAATATGATATAATAATAGTTGTAACATACTGTTTATCTGCAATAAAGACTTTAGATTGCAGATATTGTCAAAGAAAAAGGAAAGGGAAAAACTATGGTAAAAACAAACAAAAGATGGGAAGCATTTGGTGTGAACATTCAGATGTTACGGGATTCTGAACAGAGAAAATGGCTGAAAAATGTCATGCTTGAAGTTAGAGCTAAGGGGGAAAAAGTTAGGTATTTTGATACTTTTGCAAACCATGACTTTGAAACGGGACTGACATCTTATGGGTCACTAGCCCGCCCTGGGAGTTTGGATAAGAATCCAGAAAACTGGCCAGAGGAGGATTTTAACAGATATGTTGCAAGGATGATGATGGGTCCTAGCGATGATGTGGTCTTCTTCAATTCTTCACAGGCGCTGATTAACCTCATTGAGCAAATTGATTTGCTTGAGAAAATGGCGGAAAACGCAGAGGAAAAGGCCAAAAATGCGGAGGAAAAATACGAAAGGGCCACAAGAAAAGGCCTTGTTCGCAGAATTATCTCAGCAATACATCGAGAGCTTTCCGGTGAAACTGCGATATGCTAATACTAATACTTTGACAAATGGAGGGCACCTGCTTTAAGTAGCAGGTGTTTTCCTATTGTAAATTTAAATAAATAATATCCAATATATTTTTGATAAAAAAGTAAAGTTTTAATAGATTGATCTAATTGACATAAGGTGTTGGCACATATGGTCATGTACCAACTTTTAAAGAATTTGTAGTGTATACATATGGACTAAAAGAAGCTTCTTGAGAGGGTTCTTTTAGTTTGTGCTATTAATACTGTATTTGCCTTGCAATATACATATATTTAGTATATAATAATCACGGAAAATAGGATAGGATAAGGTGGATTTTATGATAGATTTTAAAGACAAAATTGCAGAAGAAATTAGTAAAAAATTGGAGCTTACAAAAGAAGATATAAAAGAATTTATAGAAATACCAAAAGATACTAAAATGGGAGATTATGCACTTCCATGTTTTAAACTTGCAAAAGAAATGAAAAAATCTCCAGTAATAATTGCAAATGAGATAAAAGAAAAAATAGATATGCCCAATAAATACATATCTAAAATAGAAGCAGTAAATGGCTTTTTAAATATATTTATAAATAATAAAATGCTAATAGAAAATGTATTAGATGAGATGGAAAGTAAAGATGAAAAATATGGTTCATCAGATTTAGGAAAGGGGAAGAATATAATAGTAGAATATTCATCACCTAATATTGCAAAACCTTTCCATGTTGGACACTTAAGAACAACTGTAATAGGAAGAGCTTTATATAATATGTATAAATTTCTTGGGTATAATACTATTGGAATAAATCATTTAGGAGATTGGGGTACACAATTTGGTAAATTAATAGAAGGTTATAAAAGATTTGGGAATGAATACAATTTAGAAGAGGAGCCAATCGATAAACTTACAGAAATTTATGTAAGAATTAATGAATTATGTAAAGAAGACGAATCAGTATTAGATGATTGTAGAAATAATTTTAAAAAATTAGAAGATGGAGACGAATATTGCACAAAAATATGGCAAAAATTTAAAGATTTAAGCTTAAGAGAATTTCAAAGAATATATGATATTCTTAATGTACATTTTGACTCAAATAACGGGGAATCTTTTTATTCTGACAAAATGCAAGAAGTAGTAGATATCCTAAGAAAAAATAATAAATTAGTAGAATCACAAGGTGCAGAAATAGTAGATTTAGAATATAAAAATATGCCACCACTAATGGTAACTAAATCAAATGGTTCAACTACATATGCAACACGTGATTTAGCAGCTATTTTGTATAGAGCAAGAACATATGATTTTGACAAATGTATTTATGTAGTAGCATATGAGCAAAATTTACATTTTAAACAAGTCTTTGAAGTTGCTAAGTTCCTTGATTTGGATGAAAAATATACTAATGGTTTAATTCATGTACCATATGGAATGGTAAGGTTAAAAACAGGTAAAATGTCTACAAGGGAAGGGACTTTAATAAAATTAGAGGATATATTAAAAGAAGCGGTAACAAGAGCAAAAGCAATAATAGAGGAAAAAAATCCAAATATAGAAGGAAAAGATGAAATTGCTAAAAAAGTTGGTATAGGTGCTGTAATATTTAATGATTTATCTAATAATATGATTAAAGATGAAGTTTTTGATTGGGATATTATGCTTAATTTCCAAGGGGAAACAGGTCCATATATTCAATATATGTATGTAAGAACTAAAAGTATATTAGAAAAAGAAAATTATAAAATGAATAAAGAATTAGTAGATATTTCAGAATTAGAAGAACATGGAATGGAGATTATAAAACAAATTTATATGTTCGAAGAAATTGTAAAACAAGCTGTAGACAAAAATGAGCCATCAATTATATCACGTTATTTAATTGATATTGCCAAATTATATAGTAGTTTTTACAATGATAATAAGATAATTGTAGATGATGAAAAAATCAAAAATACAAGATTGTGTTTGACATATATGGTTGGAAATGTATTAAAAATAGGTACAGGATTATTAGGAATGGAAATGCCAGATAGAATGTAGGGATTAGAAATTATTAAAAATCTAGGGATAATGTTGTTTTTACCTAATAAAAAATTAAGTAATAATATAAATAGAATAAAGAAGGATTTTAGGAACGTCCCTAAATCCCGAGGAACGTCCAAAAAATTCCTATAACCTAAGAGAGGAAGATTAATATGAGAAAGTATTTTGGAACAGATGGAATTAGAAGAATTGCTAATACAGAATTAACTCCAGAATTAGTATATAAAGTTGCTAAAGCTGGTGCATACGTGTTAGCTAAGCATTCTGATCATAGTCCTACAATTTTAATAGGAAGAGATACTAGAATTTCTGGAACATTAATAGAAAGTGCAATGACAGCAGGATTCTTAAGTTATGGTGCTAATGTAAAACAATTAGGTGTTTTGCCAACGCCAGCAGTTGCATATTTAACAAAAAAATTAAAAGCAGATGCAAGTGTGGTAATTTCTGCATCTCATAATACTTATGAATTTAATGGGGTAAAATATTTTAGTAATGAAGGAACAAAAATACCAGATGATATAGAAGAAGAAATAGAAGAAGTTATGGATTCAGGTAAATTAGAGAAACTTACAGCTTGTAACGAAAAAATAGGAATATCAGAAAATGCAGAAGATTTAGTAGATGAATATATATACTTCTTTAGAAAGAATTTTGAAGAAATTATAGAAAAATATAATAAAGATGATTTTAAAGTTGTAATAGATACAGCAAATGGTGCAACATACGAAGTGGCAGAAAAAATATTTTCTAAATTAAAAATAAACCATAAAATTGTAAATAATACACCAAATGGAATAAATATTAACAAAGATTGTGGTTCAACACATTTAGAAATGCTTCAAAAATATGTAGTAGAAAATGGTTATGATTTAGGTATTGCATATGATGGTGATGGTGATAGATGTCTATTAGTTGATGAAAAAGGTGAAGTAGTAGACGGAGATAAAATTTTGGCAATAGTTTCTAATTATATGAAAGAAAAAGGAACATTAAAGAAAGATACTTTAGTTGCAACAGTTATGAGCAATTTAGGTTTAGATATTTATTCTAAAGAAAATAATCTTAACTTTATTAGGACAAAAGTTGGAGATAGATATGTATTAGAAGAAATGAAAAAAGGCGGATATAATTTAGGAGGAGAACAATCTGGACATATTATATTCTTAGATTATAATCCTACTGGAGATGGAATTTTAACATCACTAATGTTTATATCTATAATGTTAGAAAAAGACAAAAAGGCAAGTCAACTAGAAAAAATAATAAAGATTTATCCTCAGGTACTAGTTGGTGCTAAAGTTTCTAATGACAAAAAATATGATTTTGATAAAGATGCAGTTATTAGAAATACTATAGAATCAGTAGAAAAAGAATTTGAGGGAAATGGAAGAGTATTAATAAGAGCATCTGGAACAGAACCACTAGTAAGAGTTATGATAGAAGGAACAGACCAAGAATACATAACAGAGAAAGCTAAATCTATAGCAGAATTAATAGAACAAAGATTAAGCTAAAAAATAAATAAAAGGAAGATGATGTAAGTGGATAAAAAAACATATTATGTAACAACACCAATTTATTACCCAAGTGGTAAATTTCATATTGGTACAGCATATACAACTGTATTTGCAAATACAATGAAAAAATATAAAGAAAAACGTGGATATGATACTTATTTTCTAACAGGATCAGATGAGCATGGCCAAAAAATTGGAACACTTGCACAAGAAAAAAATCAAACTCCACAAGAATATGTAGATGGAATGGCTAAATATGCAAAGGACTTATGGAAGAAAATGAATATAGAATATAATGATTTCATAAGAACAACAGAGACTCGTCATACTAAAGTTGTAGAAGAAATATTCGAAAGACTTTTAAAACAAGGAGACATTTACAAAGGAGAATACGAAGGCTGGTATTGTGTACCATGTGAAACATATTTTACAGAAACACAATTAGTAGATGGAAAATGTCCAGACTGTGGAAGAGAAGTTAAGAAAATGAAAGAAGAAGCATATTTCTTTAATATGAAGAAATATACTGATAGATTAATAAAGTTTTATGAAGAAAACCCACATTTTATAGAGCCAGAATATAGGAAAAATGAAATATTTAATAATTTTATAAAACCAGGATTAGAAGATTTATGTGTAACTCGTTCTACATTTGATTGGGGAGTTCAAGTTAAAAGTGACCCAAAACATGTTGTATATGTATGGCTTGATGCTTTGACAAACTATATTACAGCATTAGGATATGGATCAGATGATGATACACTATTTAAAAAATATTGGCCTGCAGACTTACAAGTTGTAGGAAAAGATATAATAAGATTCCATGGAATATATTGGCCAATATTTTTAATGGCTTTAGATTTACCACTTCCTAAAAAAATATATGCACATGGTTTTATAATGATGAAAGATGGAAAAATGTCAAAATCAAAAGGAAATGTTGTATATCCAGAAATGTTAATAGATAGATATGGATTAGATGCAACAAAATATTTCTTAATGAGGGAATTTCCATATGGACAAGACGCAATATTTTCTCCAGAAGGTTTTGTAGAAAGATTTAACTATGATTTATGTAATGATTTAGGAAATTTATTAAATAGAACAATAGGAATGATAAATAAATATTTTGATGGAAATATTTTTGCATACAATGGACAGCAAAATGAACAAGATGAAGAAATAGAAAAATATGCTATTTCTCAAGTAAAAGTTGTGGAAGATAAAATAGAGAGCTTGCATTTAAGTGACGCACTAACAGAAATTTGGAACTTGATTTCTAGAACTAATAAATATATAGATGAAACTGCACCATGGTTACTTGCTAAAGAAGAGGACAAGCAAGAAAAATTAAAATCAGTAATGTATCATTTAAGTGAAAATTTAAGAAAAGTTGCAATATTAATTAGTCCATTTATGGAAGACACATCAAATAGTATATTTAAACAATTAGGATTAACAAATGAAAATTTACAAACTTGGGATAGCTTATATGAATATGACAAAATATCTAATAATACAAAGGTAATAGAAAAAGGTGAACCTTTATTTGTTAGATTAGATATGGAAGAAGAAATAAATTATATAAAAGAACAAATGCATGGAAAATAATTTATTAAAAGGAGGAAAATTTATTTGAATCTAGACCTATTAAATAATATTAATAGGGGGCAAAATGAAATTGATATGGAAAAATTTCAGAGGGAGCTTACAAATAAATTAGAAGAAATGGAAAATAAATACACGGTGGATAGATTTGAAGGAGATATAGCAGTTCTAGAAAATAGAAATACAGGAGAAATGTTAAATGTTAGTAGAAATGATTTACCGCGAGAAGTAAAAGAAGGAACAATTCTAAAAATCAATAATAATAAATATGAAATAGACTTAGAAGAACAAAAAATTGTAGAAGATAGAATTAAAGACAAAATGAATAAGTTATGGAAATAAAACAAAAGAAAGAATGGAGTAAGTATTATGGGAGAAAATAAAAAAGATAACGATAATCTTAGCCTTTGGGAAAAATCTAAATTAGGAAGAAAGACAAAATATTATAAAATAAAAACATGGCTTAGCAGATTAGTTTCACTTATAATTCTAATAGTTTTATTACTATTAGGAAAATCCTATTGGGAAATGAATGATTATGGTGATTTTATAAAAAATGCATTAGGAAATCAGGTTCAAAACGATATTGTAATAAATGACATAAAAAATACGAATACAATAGAAAACGAAGCAGTAATTGCAGGGAATTTAAGAGTTTATTATTTAGATGTAGGACAAGCAGATAGTATTTTAGTTATAGATAAGGAAAAAACAATGCTAATTGATGCAGGCACAAATGAAGAAGGACAGACAGTAGTAAACTTCCTAAAAGATAAAGGAATTACAAGAATTGATTATTTAGTGGGAACTCATCCACATGAAGATCATATTGGTGGATTAGATGATGTAATAGACAATTTTGATATTGGAACAATTTATATGCCTAAAATGCAAACTACAACAAAAACATTTGAGGATGTTTTAGATAGTATTGCAAATAAAAATTTACAGGTTACAACTCCAGTCGTTGGAGATACATTTAATTTAATAGATGCAAAATGTACCATAATGGCAGTAGACACACAAGATACAGAAGATAATTTGAATTTGTCTTCAATCGTTATTAGAATGACATATGGTGGTAATAGTTTCTTATTTATGGGTGATGCAGAAGCAGAAGTCGAAGAAGCTAGAAGTTGGCAACCAGCAGATGTTTTAAAAGTAGGACACCATGGATCAAAAACATCTTCTAGCCAGAACTTTATTTATCAAGTAATGCCATCTATTGCAATTATACAAGTAGGAAAAGATAATTCTTACAATTTACCAAATCAAGAAACTATAGATAAATTAAATTCTATAGGTGCAAAAGTATATAGAACAGATGAAAGCGGAAATATACTTGTAACAAGTGACGGATCTAATATACAGGTAGAAACTAATGTAAAATAGATAGGAGAAGACAATGAAAAATTTTATAGAGAAACATTTAAACAAAATAAATATAGGGCTTATTGTGTTAATCGCAATAGCCCCTCTTTTACTATGTTTTAATAATAGTTTATGGTTTGATGAAGCATATTCTGTTGGAATTGCCAAGCAACCTTGGGGAAATCTATTCATTTCTACAATAAATGATGTACACCCAATTTTGTATTATGTATTATTAAAGATATATTCATTAATTTGTGGAACTAGTGTAATAGCGTTAAGAATATTTTCTGTAATTCCAATTGTATTGTTAGCAATATTTTCATTTGTGAAAATACGAAAAGAATTTGGAAATAAAGTGAGTTTTTACTTTAACTTAGTATTATTACTTTTACCAGTTACAATGCATTATGGTTCACAAATAAGAATGTATAGCTTAAGCATGTTATTTGTAACAATTACAGCAGTATATGCATATTTAGCATATAAAAACAATAATAAAAAAGACTGGATAATATTTGCAATAGCAAGCATATGTAGTGCATATACACATTATTTTGCTTTATTCACTATAGGAATTATAAATATCTTATTACTATTCTTTATTGTAAGAGAAAAGAAAGAACTTTTAAAAAGATGGTTCATATATGGAGCAATACAAATTGTTTGCTATTTACCTGGAATTGCAATATTTTTATTACAATCAACAAGAGTTGCAGGAGGATTTTGGATAAGTGTAAATTATCCAGATATTATAACTCAAATTATAGAATTCTTCTTCCTAGATAGTATTAATTCAGGTTTACCTGCTATATTTGGGTTATTTATAGTAATCTACATGATTTTAAGAGTACATAAATTATATTTAGAAGATAAGAAAAAAATTAGACCAGTTACAATAGCATTAACAACTTGTGGACTTGTAATACTTGTAACATTATTAATTTCTTTTGTAAGAGCTATATTTATACCAAGATATATGTTACCAATGTTAGGGTTATTTATATTTGCTTTTGCATATATATTATCTGTCGAAAAAAGTCGAATAATAAAAATAGTAGTTGTTATTGGGTTAATTGGATTAACAATATGGAATGGAGTTACTTTATGGAATAAATCATATTCCGAAGACAATAGTAAGCCTATAGAAGCTATTCAAGCAGAAGTAAAACCAGAAGATATATTTGTATATACAACAATAGGACCTAGTAGTTCTGTTGCAATAAACTTTAACGAAAATAAACAATATTTTTATAATAAGGACAATTGGACTGTAGAAAAAGCATATGGAGCATTTGCACCTCAAATGAAGGTTGTAAACAATTTAGATGAGATAGAAAATTATACAGGTAGAATTTGGGTAATAGATGCAGGAGATACTAATATGTATGATTACATAAACGAAATGGAAGGAACTACAGTCATAAAAGATAAGGAAAAATACTATCACCCATTTAGTGGAGACACATTTATAATATCATTATTTGAAAAAAATTAACTTATAAATGAAAAAAATAAAAAAAATTTAATTTGACGACAAGTTTCGACAAAAAATATCGACACTATATGCTATAATTTGTATATAGGAGGGATGCGATATGGATGTTACTATAGCAATAAAAAAACATAGAGCGAAACTTGAACAAATGATTTTAGACAATGAAGACTATAATGAAATAGTCAAACAAAGCCAAAAGTTAGACAAATACATAAATATCGCAATGCAGGATATATTGGCAAAGGCTGGTAGTAAAGACTAAAAGCGCTATACAAATGAGTAGCGCTTTTAGTATGAAATTATATGTATTAAAAACTTTTGTGCGAATTATTAATTTAGTATAAAATTTTTATAAAAAGTAGAAAAAAACGCAAAATATGTTATAAAATAATTAAAAACATAAATTGCAAAGGAGAAAAATGAAAAAGCAAGAACTAAAAAGTCAAAAAGATTTTGAAGATATTGTTGCTAAAACTGGGCAATTATTGCCAGCGTTTCGTATGGCATATAAAAATGGAGATATAGATTTATTTTTAGATTTTATAAAGAAAAATAAATTACAAGAGAGCTTTTTAGAAAATTCATTTAATGATTATATGGAATTGATTGGTTCAGACAAAGAAAAAAAGTGCTTTATGAAAATTGTGCAAGATGAGGGAATGGACTATCTAAAAGGTATTTATGGAGAGCAATTTGGAACAAAGCTAGATTTATTGCGTAAGTCTGGAAAATTAAAGGGATTAGATATATGTGAATTAGTTCTAATGAACAAAAAAGGTGATATATCACAACAAGCAAATATTATGTGTAAAATTATAGATTTATTCAATGACGACAATTTAGAAATTGGTATACATAGAACTGGAGCACCCGGATTTGGAGAAAGCATAAATGCTACAGGGCTAATATTAACAGGTCATATATCTTCAGGAGCAGACTCTAGCCAATACAAAAATATTTATTCAAAATTAACACAAAATATATCATTTGAAAACAAATATATAGGTTTATTAATGCAAATGATTGTAACAGGTGGAAATTATAAAAACTATATGAGTAGTAATCTTGTGGATATAAGTCTTATTGCAATACCTAAAAAAGATTTAATAGATAAAAAAGATGATATTATTATAAACTCTGATGGACTAAGGTTAAATCCTAAATATGTAAAAGGATATGTAACAGTAAATACTATTGATAATACTATGGTTAAATATGTAGAAAATCCAAGATATATAGAAGAAAAAGAAGAAAGGTCAACCAATCTATTAGCAAAGGTAATCGAGGAATCAAAGAAACAATTAGCATGGTCTTCAATACAAGGAATAGTCCGAAAAGTTAAAAACAAAATTAATGATAGAATAAGAAATTCGGGAGAAGAATTTGATGATAGATAATTTTAATATAATGTTTAATGAAGTATATAGTTTTTTAAATTTACTTGGTAATGAATATATATATAAATTACCAAACAATGTTTATGAATATATAAAAAAAGAAAGAGTTCCCAATTATGATGTTAATCTAAATCTAGAAAAAAATATAGTATCTCAAATTTCAAAAAATGCATTAGCATTTATTGCATATTTAAATTTAAAATATTGGGCTACATCAGAAGAGCAACAAGAACTCATTGCAATTTACAAAGAAAACGATATAAAAAATGAAAGCTCTAAATTAAAGTTTAATCCAGAAGAAATATTAAAAAATAGTAATAATATAAAACAAACAGAAATTAAAGCTCTCATTAAAGAAGAACAAAATTGGTATACCAAATTAAAAAATTTTATACTAAATTTTTTTACAAATAAAAAATATAAGAAAAGTAATTAATTAGATAATGTTTTAATTGACATTCTAAAGAATAAGAAATAAAATAAGGGAGAAAATGAATTTAAGGAAGGTGATTTTTTATGCCATTTGTAACAACAAAGGATATGTTTGAAAAATCTATGAAGGAGAAATTTGCAATCGGTGCATTTAATATTAATAATATGGAGTTTGTACAAGCAATAATGGATGCAGCAGCTAAAGAAAACTCACCAGTTATATTACAAACTTCAGCAAGTGCTATAAAATATGCAAGAGTACCATATTTAAAGAAGATGATAGAAGCAGGTTTAGAAGAACATGATATTCCAGTAGCTTTACATTTAGATCATGGTCCAGATTTCGAAACATGTAAAATGTGTGTAGATAATGGTTATACATCAGTTATGTTTGATGGTTCAAAATATGATTTTGAGACAAATGTAAAACTAACAAAAGAAGTTGTAGATTATGCACATGCACATGGTGTAGTAGTAGAAGCTGAACTTGGAAAACTTGCAGGAATAGAAGATGATGTTAATGTTTCAGCAGAAGATGCTATGTATACAGATCCAGACGAAGCAAAAGAATTTGTAGAAAGAACAGGATGTGATTCTTTAGCAATAGCAATTGGAACAAGCCATGGAGCATATAAATTTAAAGGTGAAGCAAAATTAAGATTTGATATTTTAGCAAAAATCAAAGAAAAAATACCAAATACACCAATAGTATTACATGGCGCATCAACAGTTATTCCAGAACTAGTAGAAATCTGCAATAAATATGGAGCAGATTTACCAGGAGCAAAAGGAGTTCCAGACGAAATATTACACGAAGCAAGTATATCTGGAGTATCAAAAATAAATGTAGATACAGACTTAAGATTAGCAATGACAGCAGGAATAAGAGAAACTTTTGTAGAAAATCCAAGTGTATTTGATCCAAGAAAATATATGGGTAAAGGAAGAGATTTAATAGAAGAAACAGTTGCTCATAAAATAAGAGATGTATTTGGATCAAGCAATAAAGCATAGGGATTTTGGGACGTTCCTTTTTTCCTATTATAAATAAGTAAAATATAGCCAACTAGATTTTATCTAGTTGGCTAAAAATTTACCAAATTATAACAAATATGGTAGATTTTTCTTAACCATAAAACACAAACAAATGTTTACAATAAAACCAAACGATGCTATAATAAGTTTATAGTGATAATTTGGAGTGTGAAAATTATGCAGAAATATTACTTATGTATAGATTTAAAAACTTTTTATGCTTCTGTTGAGTGTGTAGAAAGGGGATTAGATCCATTTAATACAAATTTGGTAGTAGCAGATCCAGAAAGGGGAAAAGGAACAATTTGTTTAGCAATATCTCCAAAAATGAAAATGTTAGGAGTAAAAAATAGATGTAGAATTTTTGAAATTCCACCAACGATTAAGTATATAGTAGCAACTCCAAGAATGAAGAAATATATAGAATATTCAGCAAATATATATGCTATTTACTTAAAATATTTTGCAAAAGAAGATATACATGTATATTCAATAGATGAAGCTTTTATGGATGTCACAAAATATTTAAAATTATACAAATTAAATCCAATAGAACTTGCAAAAAAAATAATAAAAGATATATTTAAAACTTATGGTATAACAGCTACAGCCGGAATTGGAACAAATATGTATCTAGCTAAAATTGCACTTGATATCACTGCAAAACACAATCCAAATAATATAGGATATTTAGATGAAGAAAAATATAAAAAAGAATTATGGCATCATAAACCACTTTCAGATTTTTGGCAAATAGGAAAAGGAATAGAAAGAAGATTAAATAAAATGGGAATCTTTGATATGTATGATGTTGCTCATACTACTCAAAAAAGGCTATATAAAGAATTTGGAATAAATGCAGAATATTTAATAGACCATTCTTGGGGAAAAGAGAGTTGCACTATTGCAGAGATAAAAGCATATAAACCTAAAACAAATTCTATAACTAATAGTCAAGTTCTATTTGAAGATTATTCATTTATAAAAGCAAGACTGGTATTAAAAGAAATGGTTGAACTAGGAAGTTTAAGACTTATAGAAAGTAATTTAGTAACTGATACTATAGGGCTTTATATAGGATATTCAAAAAATATTACAAAAGCGACAGGTGGAACTAGAAAATTAACCAATTATACAAATATATATTCAGAGCTTTTAAAAGCGTTTTTAGAAATATATGATAAAACTACAAATAAAGATATTCCAATTAGAAGAATAGGCGTAAATTTTGCCAATGTAATTGAAGCAGAAAGTGTGCAATTAAGTTTATTTATAGATCAAGAAAGAATGGATGAAGAAAGAAAACTAGAACTTGCAATGTGCAGTATAAAAAATAGAATGGGAAAAAACGCAATTATAAGAGGAATGGACTTGGAAGATGGTGCAACAACAATCATAAGAAATAAGTTGATAGGAGGTCATAATAGTGGTGAATAGAGTAGCAAGAGCAAAACAATTTCTTCCATTTGATGCATTAAAAGGATTGCAAGAAGCGCTAAGAGAAAAAGAAATAGAGTATGAAGAAAAAAGAGATTTAGCCGAAGATAGTTTAAATGATTTAAACAATAAATTTAATCAGCTTGAAAATGGGTGTTATGTTAAAATAACATTTTATAAAAATGGAAAATATAGCGAAATTAAAGGAAGAGTAACAAGAATTGATTATATTAAAAAGAAAATTCAAATTAATAAAGAATACAATATAAATATTTGTGATATTGTAAATATTTTAATAAATTAAGCAACCAATTTTATTTATATAATGCGAAGCAGGGGGAATATAAAAATTGATTTATTTAAAAGAATTTGAATTACCAGAAAAAGAGGATTATAGCGGATATCCGTTTCACTTATTTTTAGAAAAAAGGTTTTACGATATTAAGTTTGATACAACTACAATTTTTTATGGTGATAATGGCTCGGGAAAATCTACTTTATTAAATATCATAACAGAAACAATTAATAAATCTAGCAAGATAATTAAAAGGAAAAATGATATAGTGAAATCTGAATATTTTGATATGTATATAAATGAATGTAAATATTATGTTCAGAATAATATTCCTTTAGATAGTAAAATAATTTGCAGTGAAGATATTTTTAAAAATATATTATCTAAACGTAAAGAAAATCAGGAAAAGAATAGTGCAAGAGAGGATTTAAAAAAGCAATATCTTCAATATAAATATAATCCAATTAACTATACTTCACTAGAAAATTTAAGCCTTTCAGTCGAAACGAGAAAAAAGACGCAAAGTAAATTTATAAAAAGTAGAATTGAAGAAAATTCAAGGGAATTTTCTAATGGACAGACAGCTTTAGATTTTTTTGATAAAGAGTTGCAAGAAAATCGTTTATATTTACTTGATGAGCCAGAAAATAGTTTATCACCTAAATTTCAGTTAGAACTAGTACAGCTAATAAATGAATTGAGTAGATTCTTTAAATGTCAATTTATAATAGCAACACATTCTCCATTTTTACTAGCGATTCCAAATGCTAAGATATACAATTTAGATGAAACTCCTGTTGCAGAAAAGAAATGGTACGAACTAGAAAATATGCAGATTTATTATAATTTCTTTAAGGAAAATAAAAATAATTTTGAAAATAAATAACTATAAATAGGGATTTCAAGGAACGTCCCTAAATCCCTGGGCACGTTCACAAATCCCTATTTTAATTATTTACCTTTATCCAATTTTGGAGTATTATCAACATTTTTAAAACTTAAATACCAAGACATACCATTTCTATTTTTAGTAATGTTTTCATTCCTTTCACGCAAAGCATTAAATGTTTTAGGAGGTGGAACAATCATAGGATTCCCTGGAACCCAGTTGGCAGGGGTCATACAATTATTTTTATCAGCATATTGTAATGCTGTTACAGTTCTTAATATTTCTGGGATATATCTACCGATATTCATAGGATAGACAAAAATACTTCTTATAATTCCTTTGTCATCAATAATAAATATATTTCTAACAGTTTCTGTAGAGCTTACATCATTAGAAATCATTCCATATTTTCTGGAGATAACTCCATTTTGATCTGCAATTATAGGAAAATTTATAATAAGACCTGTTTTTAAATAAATATCATAAAGCCAAGCGAGATGAGAATTTAAACTATCAACACTAATGCCAATAAGTTCTGTATTAATTTTTTTAAAATATGTATCAGCCTTAGCAAAGCCAATTATCTCGGTTGTACATACAGATGAAAAATCGCTTGGATGTGAAAAAAATACTACCCATTTACCTTTATAATTAGAAAGAGAAATGTCTCCCATTGTAGAAACAGCATCAAAATCTGGAGCTTCCATACCGATTTTTAAATTATTATTCATCATTATTTCATAATCCATAAAATTAAACTCCTTTAAAAATTTTTTATTATAATATATGAAAAAAATTCTTTAGAAGTTACAAGGATAAAAATAGAAAAGAATAAAAAGAATTTAAACGTAAATAATAAAAATAGGGAGGTAGAATGATATGGAAAGTAATCAAAAAATCCATTGCTCAGTTGGAAGTTGTAAATATAATGATATAACAGTACAAGAATGTAAACTAAAGGCAATAAACATTATGCCAAATACAAATGTAAATACAGGAAACGAAAAAGAAACAATGTGTGTAAGCTACAAAAAACAATAGATGAACATTAATAAAAAATAACAATAAAAGACATTGCCATTAGGTAATGTCTTTTAAATATTATAAATTTTTTTCACGTAAATTCTTCATAATTTGTTTATTAGCATCTTTCTTTTTTAAATCTTCTCTTTTATCATATAACTTTTTACCTTTAGCTAAACCTAGTTCTAATTTTACAAAACTGCCTTTGAAATAAATATTTAATGGTATTAAAGCATAACCTTTCTGCTTTAACAATCCGTATAATTTTAGAATTTCTTTTTTATGTAATAATAGTTTTTTGGGTCTTAAAGGATCTTTATTATATATATTTCCATGCTCATAAGGGCTAATATGTAAATTATATACATAGCATTCACCATTAGAAATACTAGCATAGCTATCTTTTAAATTTACTTTACCTAATCTTATAGATTTAATTTCTGTACCTGAAAGAACAATACCAGTTTCATAAGTATCTAAGATTTCATAATTATGTTTGGCTGTAGGGTTTTTAGCAATTAATTTCGTATTCATAAATTTTACCTCGCTTATTGTGTTAATTAATAATTGCATTATAGCATGAATATATGAAAAGTAAAAGATTAAGCTGCCACAAAAGAGTAGCAGCTTATATTAATGTGAAAATTATTCATTATGATTTCTTTTAACTAAATACCATATAAGAAATGCAATTCCTAATACGACAGCTACAACTATTATCCAAGACCAAACTGTACCATTAGAAAAAGCTGATGTGGCAGCTGTAGTTGCGGTTCTAGTAGCATTATATGCACCATCTTTCATATTTGTAGCAGCATCACCAACATCATTTACAAAATCTTTGGTTTGCTCTTGAGTTTTTGTAACTACATTACTAGACATGTCTTTTATTGAATTAGAAGTATTTTGAACAGCATTTGATGCATCTTGCATAACATTTTCTGTATGTCCAACACCATTTTTGGTAGATTCTGCAGCTTTATGAAGCATATCATTATTAGCAAAAGAATTACCAGTTATAAAAAATACGATTACAGCAGAAAATATAATAAAAGAAATCTTTTTAGCTATATTAGCCATAATTTACCTCCTGCTAAAGTTTGAGGATATTATTTGTAAATAATATTCATAAAATTAATTACATTTACAAATAATAAAAATACCTCAATATTATTTTTAGAAATTTAATTAAAAATATGCAAAAAAAATAAACCAATCTATCTAAAGATTGGTAATAAAATTAATGTTTTAATCTAATTAATATAGCAATACTTAATAATATAAGTAAAATTCCAATTACAATTAATAAAATATTTAATATATTAGAAATATCTAAACCGCTAGAAGATGAATTAGATGTATAAGTTGTAGGTGGTGTATAAGTAGATGCTGAAACTGTAGTATTAGATGTTTCGTTTTCTGTAATGTTCATGTTTATATCATCTGTTGCAAAAACAGGTGCCAAATTTACAAAAAATAAACTTAAAATTATTAATGGTATTATTAATAAAAATTTTTTTATCATATGTTTAACCCTCCTAAAATGTCCCTTGTTTATATTATCTATTTTATATGTAATAATCATACACAAAAACATAAAAAAAGTCTATACAAAACGAAAAAAAATTAAAAAAATATTGACAATATTAAATCTTAAATATATCTTAAAGTTAAGGAGTGATAATATGGACGAATATATGGAAAAACTAGCAAACAGTAAAGAATTTGAACTGTACAAAAACTTAGATAAACCTACACTAAAAATAATTTTAATGTATTTAAAATTTAATTTGGTAGAAATGTACCAACAAACAGAGACAGAGTTAAATAATAATCAAGTTAGATATGCAGTAATAAAAAGTTGTATACCTTCAGATTATAATTATCTGGAATATTTAATGAATTGTAATTATAGAATAAATTTAAATATTGCAAGGAATGTATTTATAGATAAAGTTGGAGAGAAAAAGGCCAAATGTCAAAATTGTGGATTAAAATATTGTATAAAATATTTAGTAAGGAATTTTTTATATGAAATATTGAAAGCTCAAAAAAGAGATAATATTGTTATAGATCCCAAAAAATTAATAAATATATTTTTAAATGAAGAAGAAAATAAAATATTATACAATGCTAAAGAAATTAAATTTGATAATATGGATATAGTATCTTTAATGTTTGTAGAAATACTATTAAAAAACAAATTTATAAAACTAAAAGAATATAATGAGGTAACTAAATACGCTAAATTTAATGCACTAAACTTAGTAAATTTAGAAAGTAGTACATATTATATAAATAAAATATATGATTATTATTCTGGTAATTATGAAAATGAAATAGTATTAGATGTAGAAGAGTTTGAGAAAAATGTAGAAAATAATGCTGATCAAAGTTATGAATACGTGTATAAATTAGCTGCATATTTTACATATTTAATAGAAACTCAAAATATAGATGTTATAAAACAATTAGAAAATTATATATTAAGAAGAAACAAAGATAAAATAAGTAATAGAGGTAAATATTTTAATAAAATTTATCTTGATAAAGTAGAAAAATTATCATGCAATAAAGAGACAAAAAATAAGATAAAAAAGTTATTTAATTATGTATTAAATTATAACTATACAACAGCAACACCATTTGTACCTATTAATATTGTAATGTATACAGAAGATAGGGAAATGGCTACAAATATATCGGAGTTAATTGGTGAATATATGTGGTATTTTGTATATTTAAAGGATAGTACAAAATATTATGAATATTCAATGAATGAGATTATTTCTGATAAAAACCTTATAAACCAGATGTATGTTGATTATAGCAATGGAAAAACTACATACAAATATGGAATAATACGAATTATGGATTTCCAAAATATAATATATGCATCAGACAAAGATCAAAATATAATATTAAATTTATTAGCAGAAAAAATATTAAAAAATAATTCTAGAGTAGTAACAATGATATATGGAAAGAAAGAGGTAATAAAAGGAATATTAGATAAACATCCAATTTTATCAGAAGATTTATTTAATATAGAATTAAACATTGACGAATTGGATATAAATGAAGTTTATAATATAGTTATAGAAAGATTAAGTTTAACAGAACAATTGACTCCAGAAATAAAAGAAAAGATATACAATTATATAAAATTAAGCTATGGAAGTAGTGAGCTTAAAAATACAGAATATGCTAAAGTATTATTTAATAAGATAATATTAAATGAGAATAGTACTTTTGATGAGAATAAAAATAAGGTTCTAGGTTTAGAGGATATTCCTAATTTGTACAATACAAGAGATTTACCACAAATCTTATCAGAACTAAATGAAATGATAGGACTAGGTAAGATAAAAAAGCAAATTAATAATCTAGTAAGTTTATTAAAATTTAATAAACGAGCCAATATCGATATTTCTAAATTTAATCTTCATATGGTATTTACAGGTAATCCAGGAACTGGGAAAACAACTGTTGCAAGACTTTTTAGTGATATCCTATATAATTTAGGATATACTAAGAAAAATAAACTTGTAGAAGTATCAGCAAAAGACCTTATAGCAGAATATGTCGGACAAACTGCTGGTAAGACATATAATGTTCTAAAGTCAGCTTTTGGAGGAGTTTTATTTATAGATGAGGCATATTCTATTGTTGAAACTGGTTCTAATGCTTCTTTTGCAAGTGACTGTATGACAACAATATTAAAGGTATTAGAAGACCAAAAAGATAATTTAATAGTTATTTTTGCAGGATATGAAAAACAAATGGAGAAATTTATAAAATTTAATCCGGGGTTAAAATCTAGAATAGGTTATACAATAAAATTTGATGATTATACGAGCCAAGAATTAATAGATATCTTTAAACAATTAGTAGAAAAAAATAATTTAAAAATTACAGATGAAGCATTAAAGAAAGTAGAAGGCATAATAGAGACATCAAAAAAAGTTGAGGATTTTGGAAATGCAAGATATATAAACCAAATATATCAAGATATTTTAATTGAACATTCAAGAAATGTAGAAAATATAGAAAATGACGAAAATTTAATGATTATAACAGAAGAGGATATAAACGCAGAAAAATTAACAGCAAAAAATGAAGCAAGAAGGATAGGATTTTAAAATGTATTATACATATATGTTAAGATGTACAGATGATTCAATTTATACAGGCATTACTACAGATTTAGAAAGAAGAATGGATGAACATTTTGGTCAAGGAGAAAAATGTGCCAAATACACTAAAAGACATAAAGCCAAAAAGCTAGAGGCAGCATGGAGTAGCGAAGATAGAAAACTAGCTTCAAAATTAGAATATTATATAAAACATTTACCAAAAAGTGAAAAAGAAGATATTATAAAACACAATAAAAATATAACTGTTCTAAGTGAAAAATTAGATATTGCATCTTATAAAAGAATTAGATTAAAGAGGTGAAGAGTAATGGAAAAAGAAGCATTTTTTAAATTATCATATGGATTATATATTATAACTACAAAATATGAAGACCATTTTGCAGGATGCGTTGTAAATACTGTTGTGCAGGCCACAGCAGAAGAAAAGCCAAAATTATTAGTAACAGTAAACAAAGAAAATGATACGAATGTAACTATGAAAAAATCTAAAAAAGTAAATATATCTGTGTTATCACAAGATGCAGATATGTTATTAATTGGTAAGTTTGGATTTAGAAGTAGCAAAGATGTTAATAAATTAGAGGGAACAGAGCATATAATGGGAAAAAATAATATTCCAGTAGTTACACAAGCTACATCATCATATATAGAAGCAAATATAATTAATGAAATAGACTGTGGAACACATACTATATTTGTATTAGAAGCAGAAGAGGCAAAAATAATAAGTGATAAGCCGGTGCTAACATATGATTATTATCACAATGTAATAAAAGGAAAGACACCACCAAAAGCATCATCTTTTGCACAATAGCGATTTAACAGGGATTTGGGGACGTTCCTTTTTTCCCTGGTTATAGAGTATTTTTATAGAGGAATTAGAATGTTGTTGTAAATTTTGTACTATAAATATTCAATAAGCGTACTGATTTAATATAATCAGTACGCTTATTGTTGTTTGGTTTGAAACAATAGTTAAGACGAAGTTATATTCTTTCGAATTTTTTCTGGCATAAAACAATATGCATGTTTTTGCCAAAACTTCATGGCTGGCAAATACAAGTCATCCTCAGGATCTAATTCCCAAGGGCGTGGCATAGTCTCTAATCCAGTAAATCTTATGTTAGTAATAACATAAAATACACCATCTATATCAACCATCTTTTCGAAGTTGATAGAAAGACGCTGGATTGCTTGTGGAGCAGAAAATACCATATAAACCGGATGCTTTTCACCATAGCGAACGACCTTTACAAGGTCATCAACATCTTCGTAGAATGACAAAGGAGCAAAATCAGCATAACCAATAACTGATTCTGCTTTTACCCTATAATTTTTACTTTTGGATTCCAAATTTATTTGACTAATTTCTTTTTTTAAAAAAGAAAGATCAATATTGCAGTAGAAATTCCTTGAAAAATATACAGGGTATAAATTTTGGGTATGCCCTATAAATTTAAGATTCCGTTTCCAGAAAGCTTTTGAAACTTCATACGAATCTTTATATTTTATAAGAGCTACTATTAGTCTCCTCTTATGTCCTTTGCCGGAAAGTTCATATGGAATGAGCGAAGAAATTCGCTCCATATCCTGATACAAATATGAACCTTCGATAACTTCTTTTACCATATCTAATGTAACATGTTTATCAAGCCTAATTCCATACCGGGAATAAACTTTAAAACCATTCTTAGATACAGCAATTAATTCTTTGGGTGGCGATTTAGATTTTTTCATAACATTTAGTTCTTAATAAATTAAGAACTACCTCCCTTCTAAAACTACAAGACCAGCAAAAGGAAACTATCCTTTATATGCTAATCAACCGTTTTGCTACAATGCCATTATATAAGCATATTTAGCATAATACAAGTTTTTTGCAAAATTAAATAAATTTTTGTATAATAATGTCACATTATTATTAATAAAAATTAATGTTAGGAGGAAAAATGTTAAATATAGGTTGTCACTTATCAATTTCTAAAGGATATGAAAATATGGGAAAGGAAGCACTAAAAATTGATGCTAATACTTTTCAGTTTTTTACAAGAAATCCTAGAGGTGGAAAAATAAAAGAATTAAACATAGAAGATATAAATAATTTATTAGAAATTATGAAAAAAAATCAATTTGCTAAGATACTAGCACATGCACCATATACAATGAATTTGTGTTCCGATAAAGAAGATATTCGTAAATTTGCTAAAAACATGATGAAAGAAGATTTAGAAAGAATGGAATATCTACCAGGGAATATGTACAATTTCCATCCAGGAAGTCATGTGGGACAAGGAGTAGAACAAGGTATAGAATATATTGTTAAAGCTTTAAATGAAGTACTTACCAAAAATCAATCTACCACAGTGTTGTTAGAGACAATGGCAGGAAAAGGAACAGAGATAGGAAGAAGTTTTGAAGAAATTAAAACAATAATAGATAAAGTCAGTTTAAAAGAAAAATTAGGAGTTTGTCTCGATACTTGCCATATAAATGATGCAGGATATGATGTAAGTGATATTGATAAAGTATTAAATGAATTTGATAAAATTATAGGTTTAGAATATTTAAAAGCAATACATTTAAATGATAGTATGAATGAATTAGGAAGTCATAAAGATAGACATCAAAAAATAGGAGAAGGTACAATAGGAATTATAAATTTTGAAAAAATTATAAATCATCCTGTGCTAAAAGATTTGCCATTTTATTTAGAAACACCAAATGATTTAACAGGATATGCAAAAGAAATAAAATTACTAAGAAATTTGTATAAAAGTTAAAATAGAAAAAGGAGAGAAAATTAATGCTTTCAGTAATGGAGGTAAAGAAGAGATTACCAAGAGATTTTATAGAAGAATTATATAGTTTACATTCACCATTAGTTGCAGATAAAATTTTAGCTGGAATGGCAGGAAAAAGAAATACTACTTTGCGTGTAAATACATTAAAGTACAATATTCAAGACCTAATGAGATATTTTAGAGAGATAAATATCAAGTTCGAAAGAGTTAGCTTTTTTAACGATGCATTAGTAATAAAAAACGCAACTGAAAAAGATATTCAAAAGCTAGATATTTACGAAAAGGGATATATTTATTTGCAAAGTTTGTCTAGTATGATTCCACCACTAGTGTTAGGCGCGAAAGAAAATGAGCAAATATTGGATATGGCATCAGCACCAGGAAGTAAAACAACACAAATCTCTGCAATGATGAATAATACAGGAGATATTATTGCAAATGAATTGGACAAGATAAGATGTGAACGTTTAAAATTTAATTTAAACAATCTAGGAGCAACAAATGTAGAAGTAATAAATGGCTATGGTGAAAAATTAGGAGAGAAATATCCAGAAACCTTTGACAGAGTTTTGTTAGACACACCATGTAGTGGAGAAGGTAGATTTATTGCAGAAATAGCAGGTACATATCGAAATTGGTCAATGAAAACAGTAAAAGAACTTTCAAAAATACAAAGAAAACTTATAAAAAGTGGGTATACTGCATTAAAACCAGGTGGGATAATGGTATATTCTACATGTACTTTAAATTTGGAAGAAAACGAACATATTTTAAAATGGGCATTAGAAAATTTAAAGTTAAAAATGCTGGATATAGATTTAAATATAAAGAATGCAATACCAGGAGACAAACTTGGTACAAATTTAGGATTAGAAAAAGCAATAAAAATATTGCCTAATAAAGAAACAGAAGGATTTTTCATAGCAAAATTAAGAAAAATTTAACAAGGAGGATAAAATATGGAGTCAAGAATTGAAGAAGCCGTTAATAAAAAGAAAAAAGGGTATAATTGCGCACAAGCAGTAGCTTGTACTTATTGTGATTATGCAGGAATTGATGAAGAAACAATGTTTAATATATGCCAAGCTTTTGGTACTGGCATGGGAACACTAGAAGGAACCTGTGGTGCAATAGTTGGAGCAGGTGTTGTTTTAGGGATGATGAATAAGCAGAGATTAAAAACGAATCAAGATATAAGAAAAATTATGCAGGGATTTAAAGCTCAAAATTCTACAGTTATTTGTAAAGAATTAAAAGGAATAGGAACAGGAAAAGTATTAAGAGAATGCAATGATTGTGTACGAGATGCTGCTAGATTTTTAGAAAATATAATTGAAGAAAAAGAAAAACAGGTTGACGTAATTTAAATTAGATGCTAAAATAGAACTATGTTTTAAGAGTTTACCTAAAAGTATAAACTTGAGCGGTAAAGAGTAATAAAAAATTACTTACACTTAAAGTAAGATTAGATAAGAATAATTCGAGTCTTACAAAGGAGTCTTAAAGATTTCTTTGTAAGGCTTTTTTTATTATATATTAAAAGATATAATATACTAAAATAGAGATATATTTGTAAAAGGGGATAATAATTATGAGATATGAAGAGATGAAAGAAGAGGAGTTAAAGGAAACATTAGAATTGGTAAAAAGAGTTTTTGACGAATTTGAAGTACCAGATTATACAGATGAAGGAGTAACTAATTTTTATAAATTTATTGATTATGATAATATCTTAGAGCAGTTAAAGAATAATTTTAAGATTTTTGTTGCTAAAGATAAAGAAAAAATAATTGGAATGGTTTGTATAAGAGATTGTTCTCATGTTGCAATGTTATTTGTGGATAGAAAATATCATAAAAATGGAATTGGAACAGAATTAATGAATATAGCAAAAAAATATTGCCAAGAAAAAAATGGGACTAATTATAAGCTAACAGTAAATTCAGCACCGTTTGCAATAGATTTTTACGATAAAATTGGCTTTAAAGATACTGGAAAAGAGCAAACTGTTGATGGGATAAGATTTTTACCAATGCAAATGTTAATGTATAAATTTAAAGACTATATAGATGAATATTTTAACTACTTATATCAGACTAAAAAGGAATGTTTTAAATGGTATGTAGAAAAAATATATGGCCCTTGGGAAGATGAATTTCAGTTAGAATTTTTTAAAAACTTTATAAGAGAAAAAAGAAATTATATAAAAGTAATAATTTATAATGATAGACCAATAGGTATGTTTACAAATTATATTAATGATGATGGAGACGATTTTATAGATTTATTTTACATAGATAAAGCCTATCAAGGAAGTGGAATTGGAACACAAATTTTAAAAGAACAATTATTAGCAGACAAAAAAAGTAATATAAATACTATATTACAAGTATTTAGAGAAAATCCAGCAAAGAAATTATATGAAAAAGTTGGATTTGAAATATATGATGAAACAAATACTCATTATAAAATGATTAGAAGGATAAAGGAGGAATAGCTATGGCTAAATTTGTATTAATATGTGGACCACAAGCTGTAGGTAAAATGACAGTTGGTCAAGAGCTGGCAAAATTAACAGGGTTAAAATTTATGCATAATCATGAAACAATAGATTTACCATTAAAGTTTTTTGAATTTAAGTCAGAACAAAGAGAACGTTTAACAGATTTGTTTAGATTTTCAATTTTTGAGGAAGTAGCAAAAAGTGATTTAAAAGGAATGATATTTACATTAATGTGGGCTTTCGAAAGACAAGAAGATTGGGATTGGGTACAACGAATTAAAGATATATATGATAAAGAAAACGGTGAATTTTATGTGGTTGAATTAGAAACGACATTAGAAGAAAGGTTAAAAAGGAATAAAACTGAGAATAGATTAAAAAACAAACCTACTAAAAGAGATTTAGAATTCAGTGAAAAAGAATTATTAAAATCTGTAGATAAGCATAGACTAAATTCATATGAAGGAGAAGTAAAATACAAAAACTATATAAAAATAAACAACACAAATATTTCAGCGGAAGATACAGCAAAAATAATACAAGAAAAGTTTAAATTATAGGGGGAAAAATACAATGGAGGATGAATTAGAATTAATATTTCCATCAGAAGAATATAAAGAACAAATAGAAGATTTTAAGGAAGAATTTATAAATAATAATGAAAATGATATACCTGGTGGTGGAGGCTTAAAAAGAGAAGAAACATTTGAAGCTTGGATGCAAAAAATTAATGATGATTTATCAGAAGAAAAGAGTAAAGAAAGAGGAAGAGTTCCATCAGTATTATATTTAGCATTTAGAAAACAAGATAAAAAATTGATAGGAATAATTCAAATAAGATGCAAATTAAATGACTATTTATTAAATTTTGGAGGACATATTGAAGATTCGATAAGGCCTTCTGAAAGAAATAAAGGATATAGCACTAGAATGATTTCATTAGCACTTCAAGAAGCTAAAAAATTAGGTATAGGAAATGTGTTAATGACTTGTAATAAAAACAATGTAGCATCAGCCAGAACAATTATAAAAAATGGTGGTAAATTAGAAGATGAAGTGATTGAAGATAATAAAATAGTACAAAGATATTGGATAACTCTTAAAAAGAGATATGCTGATGGTAGAAATAAAGCTAACCATATATTAGAAAGTAATTTTAAAAATATACGAGTAGATGATGCGGAATTTAAGGGAAATATCTCTTTATTAGCTATAAAGAAAGTTAGAAAAGAATGGCGAATTGATGTAGAACAAAGATGCATTTTAGCTAATAATTACAATTGGCTAGAAATATATCCTGATGGTGAAAATTTTTGTATAACTACAATGTTTGATGAGAATGACAATATAGCTGAATGGTATTTTGATATAGCTAAGGAATTAGGAGAAGAGAATGGAATTCCATATGAAGATGATCTCTATTTAGACGTAGTAATAGTACCAGATGGAAGAATACATGTATTAGATGAAGATGAATTAAAAAGTGCATATAATAGAAAAGAAGTAAGCAAAGAAGATTATGAAATGGCGTATAGAGTTGCAAATAGGATTATAGAAAAAGGTAAAAATAAGAAATATTTAGATGAACTAACAAAATTTACAACAAAATATTTAAAAATATTAAGAGGTGATGAAGATGTATTATAAAAAATTAATTGGTAAAAATATCTATTTAGCACCTAAAAATATAGAAGATGCAGAAAAGTATGCAGAATGGTTAAATGATTTTAGGACTACAGACTATTTAGGCATGAGTGGTAAAATAATGACTTTAGAAAAAGAGAAAGAATATTTGGCAAATCATATGGATGAAGAAGCAACATTTAATATTGTGACATTAGCTGAAGATAAACTAATAGGAACAGTAGGTTTGGAAAGTATAGACCATTTAAATAGAAGAGGAACTTTAGGTATATTTATAGGTGATGTAGAAGAAAGAGAAAAGGGTTATGGAACAGAGGCAATTAATTTAATTTTGGATTATGGATTTAATTATTTGAATTTAAATAATATAAAATTAGATGTTGTGGAATTTAATGAAAGAGCGATAGCATGCTATAAAAAGTGTGGATTTAAAGAATGTGGTCGAAGAAGAAAATGCGAATTTATTGATGGAAAATATTATGACAGGATTAGTATGGATATGTTAAGAGACGAATTTAAGGGAAAGTACATATTAAATAGAAATATTTAGCAAAGCATCTAAATTATGTAGACTTAACGAGTGAAATATGTTACAATTATATAGGTAGTAACTGTTGAAATAAATACATATGGAGGGTACTTTATGTGGAAATATTTTAAGGATCTTGAAAGGATGCTTTCTGTTAGGGAGCTGAATGACTTGGCAACAGAAATAGCGGAAGCATATGCAGACAAAGAAAGTGCAGCTATTACAAAGTCCGACCTGGCACGGGAGAATGATATGACTGTTAAATTAGTCAGCGAACTCCTTGATTATGCTGTAATACATAGTCTTGTAAGCGAGGCAGTAGTTAACCAAATGGAAAAAAGGGCGGTTTTAAATCAAAGAAGACACTCACCAGATGGACAGAGTTTTTCTGCTAAAGCACATTATTCTGAACTGCGCAAAAAACGTGTGGAACAGGAAGTATTCAGCTTTTCTGAGAGCAGAATACTCGAGTTGGCGGTCAGCTTCGCAGACGAAACAGACAAAAGCAAGGAAGACTTTGCAATTCGTTATGGAGTTGCAAAGAAAACTGTAGATATTATTTTGAAAAAGGCAATCACAGAAAGTATCTGCAGCGATGAAATTTTCAAAAAAATTGAAGAAAGATCTATCAGGAAAAATGATACTCCTGAGACAAGAGCATTTTTCAAACAACTTCACGAAAGACGTGAAGCAAAAAAGAAAAACTTTTTTGCATAAGCTGTACCAAAGCACAGAAGCAACATGGAAGATATTTTTCCAGCTGCTTTTGTGCTTTTTTTGAACTTTGAACTTTAGGGACGGAGCTTAAAGTTCAAAAATTATGTAAATTACAATAAATTTTGTATTTGATATATACTTATTGGGAATATAAAGTATAAAACAAATAAAAATAGAAATAATAAACAAAGGAGGTAAAAATATGGAAGAGAAAAATTTAAAAATATTAAAAGAAATTCATAAGGCCACAAAAATGGGAATGGATTCGATATCCTTTGTTGCAGAAAAATTAGATGATAATAAATTAAAAGATAACTTAAGTTTTCAATACACACAATATGGGCAAGTAATGGATAGAGTAAACAAATTATATGAAAACTATGGAGAAATACCAGAAGACAAAAACGTTATGAATACAATAATGGGATGGACAGGAGTACAAATGAATACAATGGCAGACAAAAGCCCATCACATATTGCAGAAATAATGATAGAAGGAACAACAATGGGAATAATAGAAGGAAGAAAACTAATGAATAATGATGCAGACCAAGCATCAAAAGACGTAAAAGACCTATTAAACAATTTTGTAACATTCCAAGAAAATAATGTAGAACAACTAAAGAAATTTTTATAAAAATTAGCAATAGGGATTTTGGGGACGTTCCTTTTTTCCCTATAATATAAATAAAATGATAAAATAATACTTGCAAATATTGGTAACAGCAGGTATAATAGTAATACAATTGAATTTAATTATGTTTTAAAAAGAAACCAAGTAGTAATTTATAGTAACTTATAGAGAGGCAATGGTTGGGTGGAAATTGCTAGTATATAAATTTACGAATTACATTTCTTATAGTAATTAACGTGTAGCTACGATAAGCTATAAAGAGGCAATTATTAAAATTGTAAATAAAGGTGGTACCACGAACACATCGTCCTTTAAGGAGATGTGTTTTTTTGAATTTTTAGGAGGTGATGCTATGACCCAATGGTTTAGAATGAAAACAATAATCCACGGGTTCTTCTACGAAAATTCATATAATATAATCAAAAATTTTAAATAGAATGGAGAGAGTATTAATATGGATGACAAACTAGATTTAATAAAAAGAAAAGCTGTTGATATATTTTCAGAAGAAGAATTAGAACAAAAATTAAAAAGTGGAAGAAAACTTACAATAAAATTGGGAGCAGACCCATCAAGACCAGATTTACATTTAGGTCATACAGTTGTACTAAGAGCTTTAAAGACATTCCAAGAGATAGGGCATGAAGTGGTATTTGTTATAGGCGATTTTACTGGAATGATTGGAGATCCATCAGGTAAAAGTAAAACAAGACCAGCTTTAACATTTGAACAAACAAGAAAGGCTGGGGAAACATATTTAAAACAAGTTACAAAAATATTAGATAAAGATAAAACAAGAATTGCATACAATTCAGAATGGCTTTCTAAGATGAGTTTTAAAGACGTTATAGAATTAACAAGCAAATATACAGTTGCTAGAATTTTAGAAAGAGATGATTTTAAAAATAGATATGAAAACAATTTACCTCTATCTATGCATGAACTTTTGTATCCATTAATGCAAGGATATGATTCTGTAGCATTAAATGCAGATATAGAAATTGGTGGAACAGATCAAACATTTAATTTATTAGTTGGTAGAGAACTTCAAAAAGATTATGGGCAAGAAAGACAAGTTGTTTTAACATTTCCATTATTAGTAGGCTTAGACGGAAAAGAAAAAATGAGCAAATCGTTAGATAATTATATAGGAATTGATGAAAGTCCAGAGGTAATGTATGAAAAGGCCATGAAGATTCCTGATGAAGTTTTAATGGAATATTTTAGATTAACTACAGATTTTGATATAAATGAAGCAGATCAATTAATTAATGAAGATATAATAAAAGCTCATAAAAAATATGCAGAAGAAATTGTTAGAATGTATCACGGAGAAGATAAGATAGCTTATGCAGAAGAAAGATATAATCAAGTTGCTAAAGGCGGTATTCCAGAAGATATAAAAGAATTTAATATTGAAAATAATAATGAAATAAATATCTGTGATTTACTTGTAAAAGTTGGATTTGCGCCTTCTAAAAGTGAAGCAAAAAGAATGGTGCTAGGTAGAGGTGTAAAATTGGATGGAGAAATTGTAGAAGATATAAATAGCATGATAGAGCCAAAAGAAAAAATTTTACAATTCGGAAAAAATAAATTTATAAAGATAATTTAAAGTAAAAAATGTCCTTTTAGATGAAAGGACATTTTTTATTATATAGGAAAAATCGAAGATTTTTACGTATATAACAAGGTTAAGTTTCCTATACTCGTGCGATTGCGAAGCAATCTGCACATGTGGCGAAGCCACTTTTCTTACTTTCAGCTATTTAAAATAGTTGCTTTTACAAAGCAATTACAATATAATAGCATAGTAGAAAAAAGGGAAAAAAGGAACGTCCCAAAATCCCGGATGTGCTAAAATCCTGAAAGGAGACAAAAATGAACTTTTTAGAATTAAGAGAAAAATATCCAGAATTTTCATATAACTGGTATAAAATAGAAGAAAACGAGAATGAATATAAAATAACTTATGAATTTGAAATAAAAGGACTTTCAAAATTTAATCCAACATGGACAATTCCAAAAATGGATAAATCTAAAAACAATATTCCTAACAAAGAATTATTAGAAAATATGGTTTTTAATTTAGGAATGGTTGAGCTTGTAAGTTATTGGAAAATAACTTGCGCACCTCATGTAACTGTAAAAAATATATATTTAAGTCAAAAACAAATCGATTGGTGGAAAAAGTTATATTTCTATGGACTTGGGGAATTCTTCTATAAAAACAATATAAAAACAAATATAGATGAATTTATGAATATTACAGCTGGAACAAATAAACTATTAAAATCAGAAATTAATATAAGTGATGAATTTACTGGTGCTTTAGTTCCAATAGGTGGAGGTAAAGATTCTATAGTAACTTTAGATGTAATTAAAGATGATTTTGCAAACAACATGTGTTATGTAATAAACCCAAGAGGAGCAACAGAAGAAACAGCAGAGACTGCTGGATATGGGGAGAATAAAAGATGCTATGTTAAAAGAACACTAGATAAAAATATGTTAGAACTTAATAAACAAGGATATTTAAATGGTCATACCCCATTTTCATCTATAGTAGCATTTTCAGCACTTATAGTAGCATATTTAAATAAGAAAAAATACATAGTATTATCAAATGAAGCAAGTGCAAATGAATCTACAATATATGAAGAGGAAGTAAATCATCAATATTCTAAAAGCTATGAGTTTGAACAAGATTTTAATGAATATGTTAAAGAAAATATATTAGATGGAATAGAATATTTTAGTTTATTAAGACCAATAAGTGAATATCAAATTGCAAAACATTTTGCTAAATTATCTGAATTTTATAGCATTTTTAAAAGTTGTAATGCAGGAAGTAAAGAAAACAAGTGGTGTGCAAACTGCCCAAAATGTTTATTTGTATATATAATTTTATCTCCATTTATGAATAAAAAAGATATGATAAATATTTTTGGAGAAGATTTATTAGAAAAAGAAAGTTTAAAAGAAACAATGGAAATGCTTTCTGGAATACAAAAGAATAAACCTTTCGAGTGTGTAGGTTCAAGAGATGAAGTAAATACAGCAATTTGTGAAACAATAAAAAGATGTGAAGCAAATAATGAGGAATTACCATTATTATATAAATATTATAAGACGACTAAAAAATATGAAGAATACATAAACAAAGAGAACACATATGACAAATTTTATAATCCAGAGAATAATGTACCAGAACATTATAAAGAAATGTTAAAGAAGAGTGAGATAATATGAAAAGTACAATACTAAATAAATTTAAGGAAGATTTAGAAAATAAAAAAATAGCAATTTGGGGACTTGGAAAAGAAGGAATATCTACTTTGCAATTTATACAAAATAATAATATAAGGTATAAAGAATTAGGTATTTTAGATCAAAAAGATTTTCCAGAAATAGAAGGAGTAAAAAAATTAAGCAACCCAGAAGAGTTAAATGACTATGATTTGATATTTAAAAGTCCAGGAATAGTTGCAGATGCAACTATAATAGACGTTGAAAAATTAACATCACAAACAGAAGAATTTATTAAAATTTTATCTAAACAAATAATAGGGATAACTGGAACTAAAGGAAAAAGTACAACATCTAGTCTTACTTATACTATTTTAAAAAAATATTATCCAAATACTGTCTTAGTGGGAAATATAGGAATTCCTTGTTTTAATGCAATAAATGAAATAGATGAAGATACAAAAATAGTGTTTGAACTTAGTTGCCATCAATTAGAGTTTATACGATATTCACCTCATATTGCAGTGATTTTGGATTTGTATTCAGACCATTTAGATCATTATAAAACATTTGAAAATTACATTAATGCAAAACTTAATATTAATGAATTTCAAACAGATGATGATATTTTTATTTATGGAGAAACTTGCAAAAAATATATTCACAGCAAAATAAAAAATAATATCTGCATTAATGATTATATAAAAGATAGAAATATAATGACAGAAAATAATAGCATACAAATTTTAGATGATGAAACTAATTTGATAGGTGAGCATAATTTCTTTGATATTGCTGTTTCATACTATATTTGTAGCGAAATATATAAAATATCAAATGAAGAGTTTAAAGTAGCTTTAAAGGATTTTAAAGGCTTAGCACATAGATTAGAATATGTTACTACTAAAGATAATGTTTCATACTATGATGATTCAATTTCTACAATAGGAGAAACAACAATAGAAGGAATTAAAGCTTTAAAAAATGTAAATACATTAGTATTAGGTGGTATGGATAGAAAAATAGATTATTCTAATTTAGAGGACTTTATTTTAAAAGACGAAAATTTGGAGAATTTAATTTTAATGCCAGATACAGGGACAAGAATATATAAAGAATTACAAGCCAAGGGAAACAATAAAAAATGTTATTTAGTAAATAATTTAGAAGAAGCAGTAAAAAAAGCAAAAGAAGTAACAAAGAAAAATACAATTTGCTTACTATCTCCAGCGGCTGCAAGTTATGGATTTTTTAAAAATTTTGAAGAAAGAGGAAATAAATATAAAGAATTACTAAAAGAACTTTAGTGATAGTGAAGTGACCCAAAAATGTTATTCAAGAGAGTTTAACATTTTGGGTCTTTTTTTGTATATAAACATATAAAGTATGAATAATTCACAAAGAATTCACAGTACATCGATTGACAAGTGACATTGTGTCATATATAATATATGATACAGTGTCATTTTGAAGTTAAGATAAATAAGAGCACAATAATCAAAAGACACCAAATAAATAATCAAATTTTATAGTTAAGAATATAATACAAATGAAAGGAGGAAAAAATGCCAACAAATACGTTCTTCAATTTACCTGCAGAGAAGAAGCATAAAATATTAAAAGCTGCAAATAAAGAGTTTGCAAGAGTTCCACTAGAACAAGCTTCTATAAAAAATATTGTAGAAGATGCAGAAATAGCTAGAGGCAGTTTTTATCAATATTTTGAAAATAAGCAAGACTTGTTCGAATATATTATGACTTCAAAGACTGGTGATATGGAAAAAAATTTAATAGAAATGATAGAACAAGAAAATGGCAATATAATAAACATTTTTATTAATATATATGATCACTTAATAGAAGTAGGTAAAATAAGAAGAAATAATAAACTTTTTAGACAAATATTTGAAAATATTAAAACGAGTGACAACCTAATGCTTACAAGAAAAGAAGAAATGAACAAAAAATTAGAGAAAATACTACAAGATTTGTATTCAAAAAATAAAGATATTTTAAATATAAAAAATGAAGAAGAATTTAAGCTGGTAATAGAGATATTGTCAGCAATAACAAGACGAAGAATTGTAGCTTCATTAAAATATAAAAATTCAGCTGAAGCAAGAGAAGATTTCTTAAAGGAAATTGAATATATAAAAAGAGGAATTTTAAAGTAACATAAAATATGAACTTTAAGCTACCATCGAAATCTTTGGTTTCGTACTGGTGGGCTATATGCGGAGCTAAGCTCCCATAAAGTTCAAAAATTTCAAAAAGGAGAGAATAAACAATGTTAAAAGTATTAAAAAACTTAAAACAATCTGCTATTTCTGTAATAGCAATTATTATACTTTTATGTGTTCAAGCTGCAACAGATTTAGCATTACCAACATATACTTCTAAAATTGTAAATATAGGTATTCAAGCACGGTGGAATAGAAAATTCTGCACCTGAATATATCGCTAAAAACCAAATGGATAGTCTTTTAAAATTTACAAATGATGATGAAAAAATATTAAATGATTATGAAATTATTTCTAAGGATAGTAAAGATTATGAAAAAGATGTTAAAGATTATCCAGAAATTGCAAATCAAGAAGTGTATAAATTAAAAGACATTAGTAAAGAAGAACAAGAAAGTTTAAATCAAACTATAGCAAAACCTTTACTTGCGTTGTCTAGTTTTGAAGCACCAGAAGAAGTAAGTAAAGAAGATATGGATTTAATGCTGGGATTTGTAGAAAATGATGATGAAATATTAAATTCCTATACATTATCAGAAGATGGAAATACATACAAGATTAATGATATCAGTAGTATAGAAAAAGGAAAATTAAATATTAATTTAATAAATGGATTGCTTGTAAAACAAATGGTATCAAATGAAGAAACAGCTAATCAAATTAAAAACAATATGTTAGAGAATATTCCAGAAGAACAAAGAACTGTAATGGAAAATATGTCTTTAGCAGAAATAATAAATATGATGCCTGCAGAGCAAAAAACAGATTTTATAAACACAATAGAAGCAGAATTACCAAATACAATAGATACGATGATTACTAATTTATCAGATTCTATGGTAGAACAAGCTGCAATACAAGAAGTAAAATTACAATATCAATATTTAGGAGCAGATACAGATAGTATACAAAATACATATATTTTAATATCAGGCTTACAAATGTTAGGAATAGCATCTATCACTATGATAAGCGCAATTTCAATAATGCTATTATCTTCAAGAGTAGCTGCTAAACTAGGTAAAACATTAAGAGAAAAAATATTCAAGAAAGTATTAAGCTTTTCTACAGAAGAGTTTAACGGATTTTCGACAGCATCTTTAATTACACGTACAACAAATGATATACAACAAATTCAAATGCTATTAACAATTTTATTTAGAGTTGTTGTATATGCACCAATTATAGCAATAGGTGGATTTATAAGAGTGTTATTTAATAGTGATGCATCTATGGCTTGGATAATCGGTTTGGCTGTAATTTGTATTTTTATAATTGTTCTTACATTGATGATTATAGCAATGCCTAGATTTAAAATATTACAAAAATTAGTTGATAAATTAAATTTAGTATCACGTGAAATATTAACAGGAAGTCAAGTAATTCGTGCTTTTAATACAGAAGAAAGAGAAGAAAAAAGATTTGATGGAGCCAATACAGATTTAATGAAAACACAAGTTTTTGTAAATAGAGCAATGAGTATAATGATGCCTGCTTTAATGCTTGTTATGAACTGTATAACAGTACTTATTGTATGGATTGGTGGTCATAATGCAAATGAAGGAATAATGCAGGTTGGAGATGTAATGGCATTTATTCAATATACAATGCAAATAGTAATGGCATTCTTAATGATATCTATGGTATCTATAATGTTACCACGTGCTAGTGTATCTGCAGAACGTATAAATGAAGTATTAGAAACAGAACCTAAAATAAAAGATAAAGAAGAAACAAAACAATTTAAAGCAGATAAAAAAGGATATGTTGAATTTAAGGATGTTTCATTCCATTACCCAGATGCGGATACAGAAGTTATAACAGATATTTCATTTACAGCAAAACCTGGTGAAACCACTGCTTTAATCGGAAGTACAGGTAGTGGTAAATCTACAATAGTAAATCTAATACCAAGATTTTATGATGTAACTGGTGGAGAGCTATTAGTAGATGGAGTGAATGTAAAAGACGTAAGTCAAAAAGAATTAAGAAAAAGAATTGGATTTGTACCACAAAAAGGAATATTGTTCTCTGGAACAATAGAATCTAATATAAAATATGGTAATGAAAATATAACAGATGAGCAAATGGTAGAGGCTGCACAAATTGCTCAAGCCGAAGAATTCATCGAAACAAAACCACAAAAATATCAAGAACCAATATCACAAGGTGGAGGTAATGTTTCTGGTGGTCAAAAACAACGTTTATCAATAGCTAGAGCTATTGCAATAAATCCAGAAATATTAGTATTTGATGATAGTTTCTCAGCATTAGATATGAAGACAGATAAGATATTAAGAGAAGAACTTGCAAAACGTACTAAAGATAAGACTGTAATAATTGTAGCACAAAGAATTAGTACAATTATGAATGCAGATCAAATAATAGTATTAGATGAAGGAAAAATTGTAGGAAAAGGAACACATGAGGAATTATTAGAATCATGTGAAACTTATAAACAAATAGCTTTATCACAACTTTCAAAGGAGGAATTGGAAAATGGCAGAGAATAAAAATGTAAGACCTCCAATGGGAGGTATGCGACATGGCGCAGGTAGAGTAGTAGAAAAACCAAAAGATTTTAAAGGAACTACTAAAAAACTATTAAAAAATTATTTGGCAAAATATAAAATACCAATTATAATTGTTATTTTATTTGCTGTTGGAAGTACAATATTTTCAATTATTGGACCAAAGATTTTAGGTAATGCCACAACAGAGATTTTTAATGGCTTAATGAATAAGTTGTCTGGTGGATCAGGAATAGACTTTGGTAAAATAGGAACAATACTTCTTACATTATTAGGTTTATATGTTTTAAGTGCTTTATTTTCTTTAGTACAAGGTTTTACAATGACTACAGTAACACAAAAAATTACATATAAAATGCGTAATGATTTAGTACACAAAATTAATAAATTGCCAATGAAATATTTTGACAAAAAAACTCACGGTGAAGTTTTATCTATAATTACAAACGATATAGATACACTATCACAAAACCTAAATCAAAGTGTTACACAAATTATTACATCTATTTGTACAATTATTGGTATTTTGATAATGATGTTTTCTATTAACTGGCTTATGGCAGTGGTTTCATTAATTATATTGCCAGTAACAGCTTTCTTAAGCTTTACAATAGTAAAACATTCTCAAAAATACTTTAAAGCCCAACAAGATTATTTAGGTCATGTAAATGGTCAAGTAGAAGAAGTATATGGTGGTCATACAATTGTAAAAGTATTTAATGGTGAAGAAAAAGTAACTGATACTTTTATGAAAGCAAATGATGTATTATATAGATCAGCATGGAAATCACAATTTTTATCTGGTTTAATACATCCAGTAACAAACTTTATTGGAAATGTTGGTTATGTTTTAGTTGCAATTTTAGGTGGATATTTAACAGTTCAAGGTAAGATTGCTGTTGGTGATATACAAAGTTTCATTCAATATAACAGACAATTTATTCAACCTATAACACAAATTGCACAGATTTCTGCTACATTACAAGCTATGATTGCAGCAGCAGAAAGAGTTTTTGAGTTTTTAGAGGAACCAGAAGAAGTAGAAACAGCAAAGGGAAATATAGATTCAAGTAAATTAAAAGGTAATGTTGTATTTGACCATGTTAATTTTGGATATAATCCAGATAAGACAATTATTAATGACTTTTGCGCAAATGTTAAAGATGGCCAAAAGATTGCTATTGTTGGACCTACCGGTGCAGGTAAGACAACTATGGTTAAATTACTAATGAGATTTTATGATGTGAATTCAGGTTCAATTTCTGTTGATGGTCATAATATTAAGGATTTCAAGAGATCTGAATTAAGAAAAATGTTTGGAATGGTTTTACAAGATACATGGCTATTTAGTGGAACGGTAGAAGATAATATAAAATATGGTAGACCAGATGCAACAGATAGTGAAGTTATAGAAGCTGCTAAAGCTGCACATGTTCACCACTTTATTAAGACATTACCAAAAGGTTATAAATCTATTTTAAATGAGGAAACAAGTAATGTTTCTGCAGGACAAAAACAATTATTAACTATTGCGAGAGTTATTTTAGCAGATCCTAAAATATTAATTTTAGATGAAGCTACAAGTTCTATAGATACAAGAACTGAGCAACAAATTCAATCAGCAATGGATAACTTAATGAAGGGTAGAACAAGTTTCATTATTGCACATAGATTATCTACAATTAAAAATGCAGATTTAATATTAGTTATGAATCATGGTGATATTGTAGAGCAAGGAACTCATGAAGAATTACTTGCAAAAGATGGGTTCTATGCAGGATTATATAATTCTCAATTCGAAGAATGTAATGATGAAATAGAATAGAAGAAAATATTAAAAAAGGCGCCTAGTTTGGCGTCTTTCTATTTTGCAAAAAAGTTATAAGAGTACTATTCAGTGAATTTTTTATTGTATATTAGTCAATATAGTGATATAATCGACAAAATAAAACTGTTGCAAAACAAGAAAGGAGAGGTAGAGCGATGCTCCCTCAAAGGTAAAAAGCTATGAAAGTTATTCTTAACGCAGAAAAGGTGGAAAACGAATTCTATCCAAAGCAAAATTCAAAAAAGCGGGGAAATCTTTTAAAAATAAACGAGAATCGTGAATATGTAGTAAAAGAAATTGCTACAGATTCATATGGCACATTTTTTAAACTGGCAGGAATCCAAAAACCTTTTGATACGAAATGGTTCTATGTATCAGAAGTTAGTCCAAATGAAAGTGTGTATGCCAAAGCAGATGTATATGCTGCTGCAGAGTATGGCATAACAGCTGATTCAATCGTTGAAGAAGGTACGCTAAATGTTGTAAGCGAAGTTGGTTTCAGGCATGAATGCAAAGTAACAATGGCCTTTTACAGTGACACTCTTGGAGAGTGGCTTTTCGAATTAGAAGGACATAGATTTCCTGTATTGCAGAAATATATGGAAGTAATTAGAATGAATAAATAGCCAATCACTTGTATGCAAAATCTATGATTAAGTATGCAAGTATAACCTAAGAAAGGCAGGGGGGATGACATTTTATTGTCGCCTCCTTGCTTTGTTTTTTGTTATAAAGGAAAAATCGAAGTTTTTTCGAAATGATTTTCTTATACATAAATATAAAAAAGAATTGATTTAATTAAAAGTTATTAGTACAATAAAAATATGAGGTGATAAAATGAAAATTGCAATAGTATATAAAAGTATTACAGGAAATACAAAACTTTTAGCAGAAGCTATAAAAGAGGAGGTCCCAAAAGCAGATATTGTATATTTTGGAGAACCAAAAAAAGACATACAGGCAGATTTATTTATAATTGGATCATGGACTGATAAAGGAATGTGTGCTACAGAAATTACAGAATTTATGAAAAATATAAAAAATGCTAAAGTTGCATATTTTGGTACAGCAGGATTTGGTGGGTCAGAAGAATATTATGAAAAACTGTTTGAAAGGATAAAAATAAATATCAATGATTCAAATAAAATATTAGGAAAATTTTTCTGTCAAGGCAAGATGCCAATGCAGGTAAGGGATAGATATGTAGGTTTAATTAAAGAACATCCAGATGATAAAAAATTAAAAGTTAGTGTAGAAAATTTTGATAAAGCATTAACACATCCAGATGAGAAAGATATACAGAATGTAAAGAAATGGATTAAAGAAATTTTATAGTATGAAGGGAGAAGTTATTATGAATGAAACTATTAAGAATTTAGTAGAAAGAAGAAGTTGCAGAAAATATTCATCAACTCAGATAAAAGAAGATGAATTAAATAGTGTTTTGAAAGCAGGAGAATATGCTCCAACAGGTATGGGAATGCAATCTCCAATTATTGTTGTTCTTCAAAATAAAAGCATAATAGATAAACTTTCTAAAATAAATGCGAAAATAATGGGAAAAGATGAAGATCCTTTTTATGGAGCACCAACGGTATTAGTAGTATTGGCAGATAAGAATATTGGAACATACATAGAAGATGGAAGTTTAGTATTAGGAAATTTAATGAATGCTGCATATAGTCTAGGACTAGGTTCTTGCTGGATACATAGAGCAAAAGAAGAATTCGAAACAGACGAAGGAAAAGAATTGTTAAAAGAATGGAACATATCAGAAAATTATGTAGGTATCGGACATTGTATTTTAGGCTATCCAGAAGAAAAAAGTGAAGCAAAACCACGTAAAGATGGATATATAAGGTTTGTTAAATAGGACGTAATATATACAAAATGAAATAAAAGGGGAGAATTTTTATGAAAAAAAGATTTATTATAACACTTGTAGTTGTAATTGCGCTTGTATTAATAGTTGGAATAATTGCAATTGGAATTGGATTATATCATGACTTTAAGCAAGAGAGTGAATTAATATCAGAATGTGAACAAATAAAGGAATTAACAAATGAGGAAAATCTAGACACAGAAAAAATTAATGAGATGCTTACTAGAAGGATTTCAGATGGAGAATATTTACAAGTAGAAGAAGCTTTAAAGGAATATTTAACAGCTAGATTTCAGAATATAACAAAAATTTCAGAAATATTAAACAATGAAAAATTAGAAAATATATTAACGATAGATAATTATAAAAATGATGGACCAGAATTCGTAACAACAAAGGAATATATTGAAAATACAAAGCAAGAATTACAAGAGCTAAAAAATAGATATGAAGAATTATTTACAGAAGAAACGATAATGTCTTATATAAATAATAAAAATTTAGATAGTTATTATGTGGATTTTTATAAGCAAGAATTAATAGGAAATCTAGAGAAGAGTAAAGATAATACTGTAGAACATAATATAGATGGAATTATAACTATATTAGATAATTATAACTCTATAATTGATTTTTTAATAACTAATAAGAATAGCTGGAAAATCGAAGGGGAAAACATAATATTTACAACTGAAGATTTATCAAATAAGTTTTTAGAGCTAATAAATGATATGTTGGAAAACATACCAGGTACGTTAATAGAAAAAGATTTTGGAACATATGAAATACCTGTAGATTGGATAGAAAGTGTAGCACACTCTACTAATGATAAATTTTTCTATGTAAAAGAAGGTCAGGAAAATGAAAATAGACCAAATAATATTTCTGTAAATGAAGGAACTAATAAATATTCAGCAGATGAGCATGAAAAATTTAGAAGTGCTATCTTAAATCAACTTTCTATGCAAATAGGAGAAGATGAAAATGTTGAATTAAATGCAAATGGTTCAAATACAAAAAATGGATATGTTGTTTATACTTTTAATATAAAAGATAAGGATACTACTACTACACAGTATTACATTGTAGGAGATTACAAATATGTTTTAATACATGAAACTACTTTTGGTGATTCAAATGAAACAGATAGTGCAGCACAAAAAATTATAGATACATTTAAATGGAAAGAGCAGGAGGAATAACCTTGGATAGATTAGAGCGTTTTGAAAAAGCTTTGGATGACATTATTAATAACTATAAGGAATTAGGAGAAGAACTAGAGAGGCTGAGAAATGATGGTAAAAATAAAACAACAAAATTTAGAGAATTATTAGGAAAAAAATTAGTGTATAGCATGATAATTACTATTTTTAAAAGATATGATTTAATAGATAAAGATAAAGTTTAAGGAGAAATATATGGATAAAATAGAAATTAAAGAGCTAACACTTGAAGATATTCCAGACTATGTTAAAGTAAATACTTTAGCTTGGCAAGAATCATATAAAGGACTTATAGCTGATTCAATTTTAGATGAAGTGGTTAATAACGTAGAAAATTCTATACAAAAGCAAATTAATAAATTTGATAATGATAAAAAGAATAATATAAAAAAATTTGTTTTTAAAGTAAATAATGAAGCAGTTGGAATGACTGGAATAGGTAAATCAACATATGAAAAATATGAAGATATTGGAGAACTATATTCATTATATTTATTAAATAAAGTTAAGAAAAAGGGATATGGAAAAATGCTTTTTTATCATGACGTAAAAGAGCTAATTGGTTTAGGATTTAATAGTATGGTTATTGGTTGCTTAGTAAATAATCCGGCAAATGATTTTTATAAACATATGGGAGGAAAGTTGATTGAAGTTGTAACCAAAAAAATAAAAGGATATAACATGACAGAAAATATATATTATTATGAGAATTTAAAAGAACTAATTAAAAAGTAATATTTGGGGATTGAGTAATGGAAAAGAAAAAAATCTTGATAGAAACAGACAATATAAATGAAGTGTATAAAAAATATAAGACATATAAGACATGTATATATAATAATACAGAATTTATATATAATGGCCAAAACAAAGACATAGAAAGAATTATTACAGTATTAAATATAAAATCCAGAAGAAAAAGATTGGAATATATTTTTGAGGAATCATGTTTAGATATAGATAAATTCTATAAAGGAAAAAACATTTGTGGGTTTGAATGTGGCCAATGCATGGTCCAAAGAAAGTATAATTTAAAAGATAAGAATGGATGTTGCAAAATATGTAGATTACAAAGTGATGCAGGATGTACAAGTAAAAATTTAACGTGTAAGCTTTTCTTTTGTGATGATGTAAAAAGTAAATATGAGATAATTAAACTAAATGATTTAAAATTGCTGAAGTTACTTACTAGAAGGCAAAGAACAATATTAAGATTTGATTTGTTTTCAACAAGAGAAGAAGTTCTTACTGATTTATATATTGGATTTGTGACAATTGCATCTTTTAGAGAATTATATATGTTAATAAAGACAAGTCTATTTTGGCTATCAAAATGGATAAAAAATAAAGTAAAAATCTCTAGTGTAAGAAAATTTGTAATATTTATAACTATCTTAATGCTTGTAATGTTTTATTTTATTAAGCCTATATTACCAATATTGATGATTTGCATTGGAATAATAGAGGATATTTTTATAAAAATCCATAAAAGATTTACAATAAAAACATAATTTAATAAATTATAAGAAAATAATGAAATCTAGGAGGTAAAAATGGAATATAGAAGATTTGATGATATAATAATAGTTAGAATCGATAAAGGTGAAGAAATTTTAAATAAAATAGAAGAAATTGCAACAAAAGAAAATATTAAACTTGCAAATATTAATGCACTAGGAGCTACAAATGAATTTACAGTTGGGGTATATAATGTAGATGAAAAGAAATATTATGCAAACGATTTTACAGGAAATTTCGAAATAGTTTCTCTAACAGGAACTATAAATACGATGAATGATAAATTTTATACACATATACATATGAGTGCGGGAAATGAAAGGGGCGAAGTGTTCGGAGGTCATCTAAATAAAGCTATTGTAAGTGCAACATGTGAAATGGTAATACATATTATAGACGGTAAAGTGGATAGAAAATATGATGAGGATATAGGATTAAATTTATTTAAATTTTAATTAATAAAATAAGGGGGATTAGTAATGAAAAGTTTAAAAAATAGAAAAGTTATTATAGGAGTAAGTATAGTAGTATTATTAGCCATAATAGTTGTTGGAATTTTGGTTGCAAAAAATCTTACAAGTAAAGAAGTACAAAGATATGGAAGAACAGAGATATATTTAAAAGATCAAAATGCTGACGTAATAGCTGGGGCAAAGATAAGTTTTAATAGAGAAAATACAGGAGAAGTAATAGCTGAAGATGTAGAATCTGGTGTAGATGGAAAAATTATATTAACAAATGTTCCTGTGGGAGAATATGAAATTATAGTAAAAGAAGCACCTAAAGGTTATGAAATAGATCAGGAAAAGGCGAATGTAACAATAGAACCAGCACAAACTACAGTTGTTAATATTGATTTAAAAAGAGTAAGAGCATCAGTTATTCTTAAAAGTAAGGATGCAGAAGGAAATCTTATACCAAATATAAAATATAATTTATATAATGACAAAAACGAAGTTATACAAGAGATTACATCAAATGAAGAGGGATTATGTGGTGTTACAGATTTACCTTTAGGTAATTATTCAGTACAAGTTGCAGAATTACCTGAAGGGTATCAAGGAGACATAGTTATGCAAGAATTAAAATTAGAACAAGAAGGTCAAGTGCTTTTTCTAGAAGAACAATTTGAAAAAATAAATTAATAAAATGTAAAAAAAATATTGACTTAAAGCTGACTCCAAGTGATATATAAAGTATAAATAAAAATTAGAAAGATAAGTATAATATTTTCATAAGGAGGAATATAGAAATGGAAAAAGCTAAAGTATATTTTACAAAGGAAATTACACCAGAAAGTGTAATTAAAATGTATGAAAAATTAGGTAAAGAATTACCAGGAAAAGTTGCTGTTAAATTACATTCAGGAGAGCAAGGAAATCAAAATTATATAAGACCTGAATTTGTAAAAGCAATAGTAGAAAGAGTAAATGGAACTGTTGTAGAATGTAATGCAGCCTATGAAGGAGCAAGAAACAGCACAGAGAAACATAAGAAATTAATAGAGGACCATGGTTGGACAAAATATTTTGATGTAGATATTATGGATGCTGATGGAGACGATATGGTTCTAGATATTCCAAATGGAAAAGTTTTAAAACAAAACTTTGTAGGAAAAAATATGAAAAACTATGATTCTATGTTAGTTTTATCGCATTTTAAAGGACATCCAATGGGAGGATATGGTGGAGCATTAAAACAATTATCAATAGGTTGTGCTTCATCAGAAGGAAAGTCTTGGATACATTCAGCAGGAAAAACTAAAGATCAAACAATAGTATGGGATAATTTACCAGAGCAAAATCTATTTTTAGAGTCAATGGCAGATGCAGCATCTTCTGTAGTAAATTATTTTAAAGATAATATTTTATTTATAAATGTTATGTGTAATCTATCTGTTGATTGTGATTGTTGTGCAGTTGCAGAAGATCCCTGCATGAAAGATATTGGAATTCTAGCAAGCACAGATCCAATAGCAATTGACCAAGCTTGTATAGATTTAATATATAATTCAAAAGATCCAGGAAGAGATCATTTTGTGGAAAGAGTAGAGAGACAAAATGGTAGACATACAATAGATGCAGCAGCTGAACTTGGATTTGGAACAAAAGAATATGAATTAATTAATGTAGATTAGGGATTGAGGACGTTCCTTGCGGGATTTGGGGACGTTCTTTTTTTCCTACATAAAATAAAAAGCACAAGGCATCAACGATTTAATCGATGATGCCTTATTTGGTTATCATTCCAGAAAACTGGCATGATAACGAATTGTTTCATATGGTAGTGTTTCCAGCCAAGAGATGGTATAGAGTTCGGCAGCCTCTAATTCTGATGTTTCGAGATTGAAGCTAGCATGACGACGATTGTTTCTAACATAGACAATTTTTTCGCCATGGTTTATTTGGTGTCCGTATATTTGGGACTGCTCAATCCAATTGCCGCTGTAAGTAGAGACCTCTTTATAGAGTGTTACAATGACAACGTTTAAGTTATTGATTTCCATAGTTATTCCATACCGTGTTTCTCCTGTAATGAATGTGTTCACGATTTTTCGCATATGAAAATTCCTCCTGATTTATTTGCACAGTTTGTGCAGTTATATATGTATCGAGCTACAAATATATTATACCATAATTTACATAAAATTACAATCATATTACTTGAAGTAATTTTCTTGTAATTTAAAAAGAAATATAGTATAAATTTATATAAATAGAGAAATGACAGAAAATAGAGAATAAAATGAATATTTTGACTGTAATAAGAGAAAAAAATTTGCATTAGGTTGCGGAGAAGTAGAAGACATCAAAGCTTCTAAATATTTAGAAGAAGCGTATAAATTAGGTAAAAATTTAATATGTGAGGAAAGATAATATGGCTAAAATATTAATAGTTGAAGATGATAAAAAATTAAGAGAAGAATTAAAAATTTTTTTAGAAAAACATGGGTATGAAGTAATAGTATTAGAAAAATTTGACAATACAATTGAGGACATTTTAGCAAGTAAATCAAATTTGGTATTATTAGACATAAACTTACCATATATGGATGGAGAATATATTTGTAAAGAAATAAGAAAGGTTTCAAATGTTCCAATAATTATAGTAACAAGTAGAGATAATGAATTAGACGAACTTTTAAGTATTAATAATGGGGCAGATCAATATATTACAAAACCATATAATATTCAGATTTTACTTGCAAAAATAGAAAGACTATTACAAAGAAGTAATGCAAGCCAAGCAAATCAAGATAAAATAGATTGTGGAGAGTTTATTCTAAATATATCTAAAAGCCTTATAGAGAAAGACGATAAATCAATAGAATTAACAAAAAACGAATTAAAAATATTACATTATTTAGTTTTAAATAAAGGGAAAATTGTTTCTAGAAATGAAATAATAGATTATTTATGGGATAGTGAAAGTTTTGTAGATGACAATACACTTACAGTTAATATAAAAAGGTTAAGAACTAAATTAGAAGAAGTAGGGCTGAAAGATTTAATAGAAACAAAAAGAGGATTGGGGTATATTTTAAAATGAGATTTAAAGAATATCTAAAAGATAAAATTATTTATATTAGTTTACTAGTATTTGCAGTTATAACTATTGAGATTCTTTTAATTCCATATAATATACTAGTATATATAAAAATATATATTGCAATAGTTATAATTGTAGCTTTTTTAATAGGCTTTTTAACAGAGTATTATTCAAAAAAAAATTACTATGATACTGTAAAAAGTAGAATTAAAGAGTTGCAAGAAGAATATCTCATTATGGAAGTTTTGCCAAAGGCAGACTTTACAGAAGCTACTATATTAGAGGATGTTATTAGAGATATAGGAAAATCAATGTTAGAAAATGTAAACAAATATAAGTATTTACAAGAGGACTACAAAGATTTTATAGAATTATGGATTCACGAGATAAAAATTCCTATAGCTACAAGTAAGATGATTGTCGAAAATAACAAAAATGAGATTACAGCAAGCATAAATGAAGAATTAGATAAAATAGACAATTATACTGAACAAGCTTTATTTTATGCTAGAAGTAACACTGTAGAGAAAGATTATATTGTAAGGAAAATTCAATTAAAAGAGATTGTTAATGCAAGTGTTTTAAAAAATAAATCACAATTAATACAAAATAAAATATCTATTGATATTAAGGGGTTAGAAGAAATTGTATATACAGATAGTAAATGGTGCATATTTATAATAAATCAAATTATACAAAATTCTATAAAATATGCAAAAAATGGAGATAGACAAATAGAAATATATGGTGAAAGGAAAAAAGAAAATATTATTTTACATATAAAAGATAATGGAATAGGAATTAAAGAAAGTGAAATTACACGAGTGTTTGAAAAGGGATTTACAGGAGAAAACGGAAGAATTACAGGTAAGAAATCAACAGGAATAGGTTTATATTTATGCAAAAAGTTATGTGATAAATTATGTATTGGATTAGAGCTAAATTCAAAAAAGGATGAAGGAACAGAAGTAAAATTAATATTTCCTAATAATAGTTTTATTAATATGAAATAATAGTTGACATAAATTCGGATAATATATATAATTGTATTGTTAAAAACTGTTGAAGATTCCAAAGAATGGAGGAATAAGAGATGAACAAGGAATGCTTAACAAAATGGCAAATAGAAATTTTGTCGAATAAATATCGGGAGGAAAGAGCACTGCTTGAAAATGCAATAACAGAGCTTAACCGCTATTTAAGACGGGCAAGCTACGAAATGGCTCTTAAGCAGGCAACACCAACATTGCTTGGATTGTTACAGGCAGAGTTTGAACTAACTTACGAGGACGAACTTAAACTATATTTAGAATTCGAAGAGGTTCCAGCGGAGACTATTCACTTTGAATTCTTGCAATGGTGGGATAGATTAAATTTTGCGTTGAAAAACGCAGAACCTTCTGTGTCGGAAGATTGCCAGTTAGAGATGGAGAAGTTGATACGCAATTTAGACAATGCGTATAGGCACTTTTCTGATTAAAGTATTCTTAAAGCAGGGCTATATGCAACTTTTTGGGGCATATAGCCCTTGCTTATTGTCGAGACATAGATGAAAAAATAATTTAAACAAAAATGTAATGTTGCAAAAACTAAATGAGGCTTATATAATATATGCAAGTAACAAGAAGTTCTAGTTGGATTATGAAAGGAGCTAATATATATGAATATAAACTTTCAAAAAGAAAAGGAACGGATTGAATTAAAAAATTCCACATACGTTGGAAGTATAGGAATATATATGGAGTTTAGTGAAAAGATAGAAGATGCAGCATTTAAATATTATTTATATGGAATTAAAGAAGAAGAAACAGTAAATTTCATTACTGCAATGTTTAGTAGTATAGTAAAAGAACAAATGAAAGGTCAAAAAAGACTAAATCTTAAAAGCAATTTATTCCGAATATGCAACAAGGAATATGTTTTTTATATTTATGTTTACGATGACAATACTTTCTGGTTCGATTGGAATCACGAATTAGATGAATTAGATGCAGCACTTTTATTATATTATGCAGCAATAAACTTGTCGCTATGAATATATTCCACAAAAGTTACAAGCCGGTACAAAAATCTGTGTAAGATTAATGTACCGGCTTGTATTAGTTAAAGTGTTAACCGACTATCTGCTGTTCCATCCAAGCCTGTAACTCAGGAATCTCGGAGTTGAACTGGAGATCTTCACATTCGAAAGTACAGCCGCCTTTTGGGCAGGACCTATAAAAAAGAATCTGTCCTTTTTTACGATTTTTCTCCGGAATATCATGTACGTACACATGCTGTGTTTCCGGATATTTATGAATCCTAATTTCAAGCGGAGTTAATTTTTTACCAGCTTCATTAGTTTCGTCATAATAAAAAATAATTTCTTCACGGTATGGATGGAATTCATCTTTAACCGTATAAATTAAAGCTAAAAAGAATTTTCCATCATCATTTAAGAAACTAGCAGTTCTTAAATGACCAATCTGAAAAAGAGGGTAATCATCTGTAGATTCCTCTAATATGGAAACAGAGAAGCCCCAGTCATCAAAAAATACTTCTAATTCATTCCGCATAATTTCCTGTTTTGTCATGCTAATACCTCCATTTATAAACAATTGTGTTTTGATACAAAAAAATTATAGCATGTTATTTAATTTCTATCAATCTTACAAAAATGTAAGATTATTGTAAGCCAAATAAATTGTATAAAATATAAAAATCAGTATAATAAAATTAAAGTTAATAGAGAGGAGATTAAAAATGGAAAAAGTATTAGAAGTTAAAAATATTGAGAAATATTATGGAAATAAATCAAATTTAACCAAAGCCATAGATAATATAAGTTTTACTATTGAAAAGGGTGAATTTGTAGGAATAATGGGAGCATCAGGCTCTGGAAAAACAACATTGCTAAATTGTATATCTACAATAGATAGGGTTACAGCAGGAAAAATAATAATTAACAATCAAGATATAACAAGATTAAAAGGGAATAACCTAAATAAATTTAGAAGAGAAGAATTAGGTTTTATTTTTCAAGACTTTAATTTATTAGATACATTAACAGCATATGAAAATATCGCATTAGCACTTACAATTCAAAAAGTAAAACCGAAAGAGATTGAAGAAAGAGTACAGGAAATAGCTAAAAAACTAGAAATCACCGATATATTAAATAAATATCCATATCAAATATCTGGTGGACAAAAACAAAGAGTTGCATCAAGCAGAGCAATAATAACAAATCCGAAATTAGTACTTGCAGATGAGCCAACAGGAGCGTTAGATAGTAAATCTGCAAGACAACTGCTAGAAAGTTTCGAAAATCTAAACCAAAAGCTAAGTGCGACAATTTTAATGGTTACACATGATTCATTCACAGCAAGCTATGCAAGTCGAATTTTATTTATTAAAGACGGAAAGATTTTTAATGAACTTATTAAAGGAGAAAGTACAAGAAAAGAATTCTTCGAAAAGATAATAGAAGTTCAAACTCTATTAGGAGGTGAACTAGGAGATGTTATTTAAATTATCTATAAAAAATATGAGGAAAACAATTAAAGATTTTGCGATTTATTTTTTAACATTAGTATTAGGTGTAGCAATTTTTTATATGTTTAACTCACTTGATAGTCAAGAAGCTATGATGCAAGTATCGAGTTCAACAAGAGAGTTGATAAAATTAATGATAACAATGCTTGGATTTGTTTCTGTTTTTGTTGCTGTAATATTAGGGCTTTTAATTGTATATGCAAATAATTTCTTAATAAATAGGAGAAAAAAGGAATTTGGAACATATATGATGCTTGGCATGAGCAAAGGACAAATTTCTAGAATTTTATTAATAGAAACTATTTTTGTCGGAATAATTTCGTTGATTGTAGGCTTAGTAATTGGTGTGTTTGCATCACAATTTATGTCTGTCTTAGTAGGAAAATTATTCGCAGCAGATATGAGTAAATTTGAATTTGTATTTTCAAAAGATGCTTGTATAAAGACATGTATATATTTTGCTGTAATGTATATTGCAGTAATGATATTTAATACATTTACAATTTCTAGATATAAATTAATAAATTTATTAAATGCTTCTAAAAAGAATGAACAAATAAAAATTAAAAATTTATGGGTATGTATATTAGTATTTATAATTGGAGTTGTTATACTTGGATATGCATATTACAAAGTAACAGGTGGAGTGAATGAGTTATCTACAGCAGATGCAATGTTACCAATTATATTGATGGGAATTGTAGGTACTATCTTAATATTCTGGTCAGTTTCTGGCTTCATATTAAAACTAGTACAATTAAGAAAAAATATTTATTTAAAAGATGTAAATATGTTTGTTTTAAGACAATTGCACAATAAAATAAATACAACAGTAGTGAGTATGTCAATAATCTGTTTAATGCTATTTATGACAATAACAATACTATCATCAGCATTATCATTAAATAATACGATGAGAAAAGATTTAGAAGATACAACACCAGTAGATCTAAATCTATATAAAACAGCTAATTTGCCAGAAAACGAAAAAATGTCAAAAGCACAGATAGAAGATTCTAGAAAAACAATGATTCAAACTTTAGAAGATAATGGGTTTGATATGACTAAACTTAAAGATGTAGTAGAAATTCCAGTTTATGCAACAAATGAGTTAACATGGGGAGACACATTAAGTCCAGTATATGATGAAGTAAAACAGCAGTTTCCAAATCTTTTATATGAAACTGCAGAGGAAATAATAAAAGTATCTGACTATAATAAAGTTGCTAGATTATATGGAAATACAGAATATCAATTAAAAGATGATGAATATATAATGTTATGCGATTTTGATAATATGAAGAACCTTAGAAATAAAGCTTTAAAAGCGGATAGCACAATAACTATAGCAGGTAAGGAATATAAATCAAAATATGATGAGTGCCAAAGTGGATATATAAAGATGGCAGGAAGTCATGTAAATAATGGAATAATATTAGTTCCAGATAGTTGTAATCTAACAGAAGATATTAAAGAAGAAACATTTTTAGCTGCTAACTATAATGCAACTACAGAGGAAGAGAAAGAAGAAATAGAAAAAATATTTACTGGCGAGACCGAGACTGATTTTAACAAAAATTTAGACGGAAAAGGTATTACAATAGATGGTATGACAAAAATAACAATTATAGAATCTAGCTTAGGAGTATCAACAATAGTATTATTTATAGCAATCTATTTAGGAATAATATTTTTAATTGCAAGTTCAGCAATTCTTGCATTAAAGCAATTAACAGAAAGTTCAGATAATAAACAAAGATATGCTATTTTAAGAAAAATTGGTGCAGACGAGAAAATGATAAATGGAGCATTATTTAAACAAATAGGAATATTTTTCTTAATGCCTTTAATATTAGCGATTATCCATTCTATATTTGGAATACAATTTGTTATGACTATGATGAGTGTACTAGCAAATGCTAAAGAATTATTACCATCAGCAATAGCTACAGCAGTTATTATAGGAGTAATTTATGGAGCATATTTTATGGCAACATACTTAGGAAGTAAAAACATTATAAAAGAAGAGGAATAATAAATTTGAGAAATATGCAGGGATTTGGGGATATTCCTCTGGGGGGGATTTGGGGACGTTCCTTAAATCCCTATAAAATAACAAAACAATTTTTTATTGGAATGACTAAAAAATCATAATAAGAAAGAAGGTGGCAATAATGAAAACATTTTTGAAAGTAATACTTTTATTGATGCTAATTGGAATAAGCATAGGATTACTTCTAATAGGAAAAGGATATGATATGTATAAAGAAGCGATACAAGAAACCCCTTTAGAAGAAAAAGTAGAAGAAATAAAGTCAAAAGCAAATTATACAAAAATTTCAGAGTTGCCACAAATGTATTTAGATGCAGTTATTTCTGTAGAGGATCATAGATTTTATAAACATAGTGGAATAGATATAATTGCAATAGGACGAGCACTTATAAATGATATTAAAGCAATGGAGTTTGTAGAAGGAGGAAGCACAATAACCCAGCAAATTGCTAAAAATGAATATTTTACACAGGAAAAGAAAATTACACGAAAAATAGCAGAAGTTTTTATGGCTTACGAAATAGAAAAAAATTATTCAAAAGATGAAATTCTAGAGTTATATATAAATACAATTTATTTTGGAAACGGATATTATAATATAAAAGATGCCTGTAAAGGATATTTTGGTAAATCTCCAAATGAGATGACTGCAGGAGAATGTATAATGCTTGCAGGCATACCTAATGCTCCATCTGTATATAATCCAAAGGAAAATCCAAAACTTGCAAAAGAAAGGCAAAAACAAGTTGCAGATAAAATGGTGGAATATGGATATCTAACTGAAGAAGAGGAAGCAGAAATATTAAACTCGGGATTTTAGGACCGTCCCCAAATCCCGTACCAACTATTTCCATACAAATAATTTAAATTATATGTTAATATAATTTAAAGGGTGATAGTATGAGAATAGTGAAATTACATGGAAAAGATTTATTATTAAAAGAGTTAAAACATAGTCTGAAATATTTTATACAAGAATCAAACGAAAACGGCTTAATAAGAGATAAAACTGTATATTCAAAAAATGTGGCAAGTATTGCAGCAGTAGGATATGGATTAGCAGCATTAGTAATTTCGGTGGAAAGAAAATTAATAAAATATGAAGAAGGATATGAAAAGGCCAATAGAACTTTAGATACATTTTTAAATAATGTTGAAGGGAAAAATGGCTTTTTTTATCATTTTGTAAATATGAAAACGGGTAAAAGAGAATGGAACTCAGAAATATCAATAATTGATACTGCAATTTTTATTTGTGGGGCTTTACTTGTTGGAGAATATTTTAGTGGAATTATAAAGACAAAAGCAGATAAATTATACAATAAAATAAATTGGAAGTGGTATGTAAATCCTAAAACTAATTACTTTTATATGGGATATAAACCAGAGATTGGATTTTGGGGTAATTGGGATATGTATGCAGAACAGTTAATGATGTATGTTTTAGGAGTTGCTTCAGAAAGTTATCCGATTAATAAAGAAATGTACTATGAATTCAAACGACCTAAGAACGATTATAAAGACATAAAAAATATAATCTTTTCGTATGGAGGAAGTTTATTTACATATCAGTATTCACATGCTTGGATAGACTTTAATGGAAAGAAAGATTTAGATGGAATAGATTGGTTCGAAAATTCGATAAAAGCATCATTAGCTAATAGAGAATACTGTATTAATAATATGGATAAATTTAAAACGTTTAATGAAAATTCATGGGGATTAACTGCATGTGTTGGACCAAGAGGATATTCTGGTGGTTATGGTGCATCACCTAGTTTTTCTAATTTAGATATAGAAAATGATGGAACTATAGCTCCTTGTGGGGCAATAGGGTCAATAGTATTTATTCCAAAAGAAAGTATTAAAGCATTAGAATACTTTTATAATAATTGCCCATATTTATGGGGAAAATATGGGTTAAAAGATAGTTATAATTTAGCAAGGACTAAAAGGTGGGTAGCAAAAGAATACTTAGGTATAGATAAAGGAATAGAAATATTAATGATAGAAAATTATTTGACAGGTTTAGTATGGAAATATATGATGAAAAATAAATATATACGAAATGGATTAAAAATATTAGGAATAACTAAAAATAAAAACTTGCAACTAGTATATTAATATAATAAAATTGTTTATATAAAATATTTTGAAGGGATTGTGAAGTAAAATGAATCAAAAAAGTTTAGAAATTGCAAGTAAAGTTCTTAATATTCCAATTGAAGAATTAAAAAACAATTATAAAATTTTAGATGAAGATAATGCGACTTATTTTTGGCAAACCACTCGTGGAGGAAATAGTATTATAGTTTCAGAAAATGGCTCTTATTTAACTGCAACATCATCAGTTAGTTTTGAGAGACATTTAAGTGAATTTAGAAAAGGTAGAAGAAATAACAGCTAGAATAGAAATTCATAAAGGAAGTAATTGATAATTACTTCCTTTAGTGTTATTATATAAAAGTATTAAATATATAGGTAGGCAGGAACAAAATGGAAGAAAACTTTTTTGATAAATTAGAAAATGAAGAAGAACTAAAGAACGAAACAGTACAAAATATTTCACAAAAAAATTTAAATGTATATAAAAAAGATATAGATAATTCTAAATTTATACATGCGGAAATAATAGATAGTTCATTAGAAAAAGTATATTTTAAAGATATAGTATTTGACAATTGTAACTTTTCAAATACTACTTTTGAAACTTGTAGTTTTATTAATTGCAAATTTAAAAATTGCAAGATGACAGGTTGTAATTTTATAGAAAATACATTTATGTCAGTACAAATACAGGATTCTAATTTAAATTATTCAAATATGTCTAATACAACTTTTAATAACTTAAAATTAAAAGATACAACATTAATAAATTCATATATGCAAGATTCAAATTTAAAAAATACAAAATTTGATAATATAGATTTTACAAAAGCGCAAATATTTAATACTCGTTTAAAAAATATAGATTTGTCAACATGCATAATCCAAGGTTTATCAACAACACTTGCAGATATAAAAGGTGCAATAATAAATGAACTTCAAATTATGGATTTAGCATATTTATTAAATATAAAAATAAAAGATTAGGAGGAAAAAAATGATTAAACATATAGTAATGTGGAAATTTAAAGAAAATACAGAAAAAGAAATGAATGAATTTCTAGATGGATTAAAAGCTTTAGAAGATCAAATTGATGTAATAAAAAGTATGCAGATTGGGAAAAACATTGATAACGATGAATATGATGCAATTCTAATTTCTGAATTTGAAAGTTTAGAAGACTTACAAAAATATAAAACAGACCCAAGACATGTAAGAGTTTCAAACATGTGCAAAGAAATTAGAACAAAAAGAACTGCATTTGATTTTGAGGAATAGGCTTTTTGTCTATTCCTTTTTAAATAGGAATTTCGGGATTTGGGGACGTTCCTTAAATCCCGGTTATGAAAAAGTTAAATGTTAAAAAATCCAATTAGGAGGATAATCATGACAGAAGAAGAATTTATAAATAACCAATTACAAGCTTTAAGTAAATCAAAATTTAGGTCAGGTTTTAAGTTAAAAGAAAAAGAGAAAGAATATATAAAAGAAAAAGGAATGGATACAATAGAAAGTCACGCATATGATTTCATAACCAAAAGATTAGCTCCGAAAGAAATAATAAATGACGGAAAACAAACTCCTATGAAAGGACACCCAGTATTTATTGCACAACATGCAACTGCTACTTGTTGTAGAGGATGTTTATATAAATGGCATAAAATAAGAAAAGAAAAGGAACTAACCCAAAAAGAAATTAAATATGTGGTAGATTTAATAATGGAATGGATTAAAAGACAATTATAATTAATAATGGGATAGAGTCGAGAAACTAAAAAATGAGATAGGGAAAAAAGGACCGTCCCTAAATCCCGACGATGTCCAAATCCCGACACTGTCTCAAATCCCAATGAATCCAGAAGGAGGTAAAATGTCACTAATTCAAATAAAAAATTTAAGTTTTAGATATGATAATGGAATAGAAAATATTTTTGATGATGTATCTGTTAATTTAGATACAAATTGGAGATTGGGCCTTATAGGCAGAAATGGAAAAGGAAAAACTACATTATTACAAATTTTATCTGGAAAGCTTAAATATGATGGAATAATTACAAAGAATGTAGATATAGATTATTTTCCATTTAAAGTAGATGAAAATAAATTAACTATGGAAGTGATTCAAGATTTTTGCATGGCAGAAGATTGGAAAATTATTAAAGAACTAAATATTTTGAATTTTAATATAGAGGCGTTATACAGAACTTTTCAAACACTAAGTGGTGGAGAAAAAGTAAAAGCCATGCTTGTAGCATTGTTTTTAAAAGATAATAATTTTTTATTAATTGACGAACCAACAAATCATTTAGATGATGTTTCAAAATTAGATGTAGAAAAATATTTAAAAAATAAAAAAGGATTTATCCTTGTTTCACATGACAGAAATTTATTAAATAAAGTTACAGATCATATTATGGCTATAAATAATTCAAACATAGATATAATTCAAGGAAATTATTCTGTATGGAAAGAAGCTTTTGATAGACAAAATAATTTCGAACTAAAGCAAAACGAAAAATTAGGAAAAGAAATAAAAAAATTAGAGAATGCAAGTAAAGAAAGTAAGAAATGGTCTAACGCAGCAGAAAAAGAAAAACAGAATAAAAGCGGAAGTAAAGAAATGCTGGACAAGGGCTTCTTAGGTCATAAGGCTGCTAAAATAATGAAAAAATCAAAAGTTTTAGAAGAAAGAAAAAATAAGAATATACAAGAAGCAAAAAATCTACTTTCTAATGTAGACAACATAGAAAAGTTAAAGATAGTACCATTGCTATATGAAAAAAATGATCTTATCACTGCTACAAATTTCCAAATAGAATATGAAAAGCCATTATTTAAACCTATAAATTTTTCTATACAAAATGGAGATAGAATATGTATTAAAGGAAAAAATGGAGCAGGAAAATCTAGTATTATAAAAGCAATTGTTAATAAAGAAAATAGATATAAAGGAATCTTAAACATAGGAAATAACTTAAAAATATCATATGTACCACAAGATACGCATACATTAAAAGGCTCATTAAAAGTATTTATTGCAGAAAATAAATTAAACGAAAGTGTATTTAGAGCAATGCTAGTAAAAATGGGAATAACCCAAACAGAGATGGAACATAATTTAGAAAATTTAAGTGAGGGTCAAAAAAAGAAAATTTTGTTAGGTAAAAGCATATCAGAAAATGCTCATATATACATTTGGGATGAACCGTTAAATTACATAGATATACAAACTCGTGAGCAAATAGAAAATATGATTTTGGAATATGTGCCAACACTTTTATTTATAGAACATGACGAAATGTTTTGCGAGAAAGTAAGCAATAAACCAGCTATAATTTTAGAAAACTAGATAATTCTTTTGGTTTTCCTTGAATTAAATTGTTAAAAAGAGTATAATGAAATCGAAAAAATTAGATAGGAGCAGATAAATGCCAAAATTTTTTATAAAAACAGAAAATCTAAAAGAAAATGAAGAAATATGGATTACTGGTAGTGATGTAAATCATATAAAAAATGTGTTAAGAAAAAAAGTTGATGATAAGATTAATATTTGCAATTCAGATACTCAAAAAAATTATGAATGCGTAATAAAAAATATAGAAGAGAACAAAATAGTATGTAAAATTTTAGACGAAGTAAAAAGCTTAGCAGAATCTAATTTAAATATAACTATCTTTCAGGGATTGCCAAAGTCAGATAAGATGGAATTAATAATTCAGAAGACGACTGAACTAGGAGTAAAAACTATAGTTCCGGTAATTACAAAAAGGACAGTAATAAAATTAAAAGATAAAGATAAACAAAATAAAGTAGATAGGTGGCGAAAAATTGCAGAAGTAGCTGCAAAACAATCTGGACGAGATATAATTCCTACAATAGAAAATATAATAAATATAGCTGATATAAAATTTGATAAGTTTGATAAAATTTTTGTTCTATACGAAAACGAAGAAAAGATAAGTATAAAAGACGAAATAGAACAATTAAAGAATGATAATAAAGAGAAATTAAATGTTGGTATTGTAATTGGTCCAGAAGGTGGATTTGCAGAAAATGAAATAGAACAATTAAGATTAAATCAGAATGTATCAGTAGTTACATTAGGGAAAAGAATTCTGAGAACAGAAACAGTAGCATTAGTAGTGAGTGGAATATTAATGTATGAATTAGGAGATTTAAATTAAGGAGTGTTAAATATGTCTAAGAAGAATAAAAAATCAAAGAAAAATCAACCAAAAACTAAGAAAACAACTAATACTACAAAAGAAGTAATACAAGAGAATAAAGAAGAAATAATAGAAGATGTAGCAAACACAGCAGAACAAAAAGAAGAAAAAGCTGTAGAAACAAAAAAAGAAGAAAATAATAAAAAAGAGGAAATAGTAAAAGAAGATACTAAAGAAACAGACAAAACTGAGAAACTAGAAGAAAAAAAGGAAGAAAACAAAAAGAAAGATAAAAAAGCAGAAAAAATAATTGCTGAAATAGAAAAAGAAAAGAAACAACAAAAGAAAATGTCAAAAGAATATGAGAAAAAGGCAAATAAAAAAATCTTTAGAAATATAATAATTGCAATAGTAATATTAGCGTTTTGTATATTAAAAATATTGGGATATATGAATATAAGAGAAGATACTTTTGTTGTAGATTTAAAAGTGTTTAGTATTTCTATATTAATATTTTCAATAATTTTATTTGAGAGAAGCTACAAAAAGATAGATTTAACATTGTTTACACATGGACTGGAAGCTTTATTTGTTGCTATAGTTACTTTATGCGAGGTATATATTTATCAACTATTTATAGATAAATTTGTTATGGTTATTGCAATTGAATCATTGTTAATATCTGTATATTATATAATTAAATGTGTAAGGATATATAATAAAACTAAAAAAGAATATCTAAGAAGTTTAAATGATATCAGTGAGATTGTTAAAGAAGAAAAAATTATAAAAATAGAAACACATAGAAAAAGAAACAAAAAAGTAGAAGAGAAAACTAATACTGACCAAGAAGAAAACAAACAAGATAAAAAAGAAGCAGAAGTGGAAGACAAAGCTAAAGAACAACAAAAAGAAAATAAAGAAAAAAATACAGTTCAATCCAAAGCAAAAACACAAACTAAATCAAATAAGAATTCAAAGAAAAAATCAAAAAAGAAGAAAAAGAAATAGGAGAGAAAAATAATGATAAGAAGTATGACAGGTTTTGGTAGAGGTTCTTATACTAATGCAGAAAGAGAGTATACTGTAGAAATTAAAGCAGTAAATCACAGATATGCTGATATTAATATAAGACTTCCATATGTGCTAAGCTTTTTAGAAGATAAAATAAAAAAGAAAATACTAGAAAAAATAGAAAGAGGAAAAATAGATGTCAGTATAACTTTTGTAAATAATAGCAATTTAGGAAAGAAAATTACTATAAATCAGAGTTTAGCAAAGGCATATATTGAAGAATTAAAAAAATTAGAGACAGAAAACGACATAATTAATGATATCACAGTTATGAAAATAGCAAGATTACCAGATGTTTTAAACATAAGCCAAGATGATAATTCAGATGTTTTGTGGGAAGAATTAAGTATTGCTTTAGAAGAAGCTATAGCTAATTTAGTAGAAACAAGAGAAACAGAAGGTAGAAAATTGTCAGAAGATATGTTAAAAAGACTAGATCTAATTAATGAGAATATTTTAAATATTTCACAATATTCTACTGGACTTATTGATCAATATGTAGTAAAATTAAAGGACAGAATAAAGGAAATGCTACAAACAGATATAGTAGATGAAGCAAGGATTTCACAAGAAGTAGTTCTATATGCAGACAAAACATCAATAGAAGAAGAAATCACAAGATTAAAAAGTCATATTGTACAATTTAAAGAACTATTACAATCTGAAAGTATTAAAAAAGCAGGAAAAAGATTAGATTTTATAATACAAGAGATGAATAGAGAAGTAAATACAATAGGTTCTAAATCAAATTGTTTAGAAATAACAAATTTAGTAATAGAACTAAAAACTGAACTAGAAGATGTTAGAGAACAAGTTCAAAATATAGAATAGGAAGTGATTTTATAATGCAATTAGTAAATATTGGTTTTGGAAATATAGTTTCTGCAAATAGAATTATAGCAATAGTAAGTCCAGAATCTGCACCTATAAAAAGAATGGTGCAAGAGGCAAAAGATAAAGGAACAGCAATAGATGCCACATATGGAAGAAGAACAAGAGCTGTAGTTATTACAGATTCAGATCATTTAATACTTTCTGCACTTCAACCAGAAACAGTAGCATCAAGACTAGACAAGAATATAGAAAATAATTAAGGGAGGAATTTAATATGTTAGTTAAACCATCTGTAACAGATTTATTAACAAAAGTAGATAATAGATATACTTTAGTAATTATGGTCTCTAAAAGAGCAAGACAAATAGCAGCAGGAAAACCTACTGTAACAAAAGTAAAATCTCATTCAGCTGTAACACTAGCAACTAACGAAGTAGCTGAAGGAAAGGTGGTTTTATGCTAGTTATATTGTCTGGTGTTGCTGGAGCAGGAAAAAATACTATTCAAAAAGAACTAATTAAAAGAATGGAAAATGTAATAGCAATACCTTCTTATACAGATAGAGAAGTAAGACCAGGAGATGTACCAGGAGAAACATATAATTTTGTTTCAACAGAAGAATTTGAAAGAATGATAAAAGATGGGGAATTATATGAATATGACGTACATCATAATCATTATTATGGGACATCAAGAAAAATTTTAAATGAAAGAATAAAAGAAGGAAAAATTATTGTAAAAGATATAGATGTAAATGGAACTCAACATTTAATCGAACTATTAAAACAAGACACGAAAGTAGTAACAATATTTTTAAGAGTTCCAAAAGCTGAACTACAAAAAAGATTAGAAAGTAGAATAGATAAACCAAGCCCAAAAGAGATTCAATTAAGATTAAATAGATTCGATTTTGAAGAATCAAAAATTGGGATATATGACTATGTAATAAAAAATAACGATTTAGAAAAAACGGTATCTATAATACAAAAAATAATCGAAGAAGAAGTTAAAGTAAAAAATCCAGAGTTTTAAAATTAAGATATTGTTGTTCTTATATAAAAAAGAATAATAATATCTTTTTCTATATATCTAGAATAAGGAGACAAAATGATAGCAGAAGTAATTATAGAATCTAATGTAAAAACTTTAAATAGGCATTTTGACTACAATATACCAAAAGAAATGGAAAATAATATATCAATAGGAAGTAGAGTACTAATTCCTTTCGGAAGAAGTAAGAAATTAGAAGAAGGATTTGTAACTAACATTAAAGAAAGCACGGAATATGAAGTAAAAGACATTGCTAAAATAGAAGAACAATCTTTAACAACCGAAAAAATAATTTTAGCTAAATGGATGGCAAAAAGATATTTTTCAAATGTAGCAGAATGTATGAAATTAATGCTTAAACCAGGAACAACCACAAAGAATTTTGCAAATCGTGCAAAAGATAAAACAGCGATATTTGTTTCTTTAGTTATGAGTAATGAACAAACATTGGATTATATCAACAATAAGAAGATAAAATCAGAAAAACAAAAAAGACTTTTAGAGTATTTAATAAAAAACGGACAAACCTTGCAATCAGAATTAATAGAAAAAACAGATACTTCAAGAGCAATTATAAAAACTCTAGAAAAGAATGGATTTTTAAAACTACAAGAACAAAAGGTAGTAAGAGATCCTTTATTACACAAAGATATTACAAGAACAAAAAATTTACAATTTACAACTGAACAACAAATAGCGTATTCTAAAATTGCAGATTCAATAGAAAGAAAAGAATTTAAAAAATATTTATTATATGGTGTAACTGGTTCCGGAAAAACAGAAATATATTTACAATTAATAGAAAAGATAGTAGAACAAGGTAAAAGTGCTATAATGCTAGTTCCAGAAATTTCACTTACTCCACAAATGATTAATAGATTTATAGAAAGATTTGGAAAAGACATTATCTCTGTATTGCATAGTAAATTATCCGTTGGTGAAAGACATGACAGTTGGGAACGAATAGAAAGTGGTGAGGCAAGAATTGTTATAGGTGCTAGGTCAGCAATTTTTGCACCAGTTAAAAATCTTGGGATAATAATAATTGATGAAGAGCATGATTCTTCTTATAAATCAGAAATGCCACCTAGATATAATGCAAAAGAAGTAGCAACAGAGCTAGCTAAATATAATAAAATACCTATATTATTAGGGAGTGCAACACCTGATATAACAACATTTTATGAAGCACAAAAAGGAGATATAGAACTTTTAAAATTAACTAAAAGAGCAAATAACTCTAATTTGCCAAGTATACAAGTTGTAGATTTAAAACAGGAACTTGCCAATGGCAATAGAACAATGATTAGTGTTAAATTATATAAGTTAATAGAAGAAAATTTAAAGAATAAGAAACAAACGATTCTTTTCTTAAATAGAAGGGGATTTTCTACATTTATAATGTGTAGAGATTGCGGATATGTAGCTAAATGCAAAAATTGCAATATAAGTCTTACATATCACAAAAAAGAAGAAAAATTAAAATGCCACTATTGTGGATACGAGGAATCTTTAGTTAAGATATGTCCTAATTGTGGTAGCAAGAAAATAAGACATTTTGGAACAGGAACTCAAAAATTAGAGCTGGAAATAAATAAAATGTTTCCAAAAGCTTCAACAATTAGAATGGATATAGACACAGTGACAAAGAAAAATTCACATGAAGAAATTCTTAGAAAGTTCAATGAGGAAAAAATAGATATACTAATTGGAACACAAATGATTGTTAAAGGTCATCATTTTCCAAATGTTACATTGGTTGGTGTTGTTTCTGCAGATGGAAGTCTAAATATAGATGATTATAGGGCAAGTGAAAGAACATTCGATTTGCTTGTACAAGTAGCAGGAAGAGCTGGAAGAGAAAAATTACCAGGAAATGTAATAATTCAAACATATAATCCAGATAATTATAGTATTCAATATTCTAAAAAACAAAACTATGAAGAGTTTTATAATGTAGAAATAAAATTAAGAAAGCAATTGAGATATCCGCCTTTTTGTGATATAATTATGTTTGGAATAAGCGGTGAAAGAGAAGAAATTGTATCTAAAACTGCTAATCAACTATATACTAATTTACATAAAAAAATACAACAAGAAGATATATCTGCAAATATTTTAAAGCCATTACCTGCACCAATAGACAAAATAAAAAATAGGTATAGATGGAGAATAATAATAAAAGCAGAAGTAAACGACAAATTAATAGAGATTATAAATGAATGCTTATATGACAAAGAATTATTAAAAAATAATGCAAGAGTTATTGCAGATATAAATCCAACAAATATGATGTGATTTTTATAAAAGGAGGAAAAAATGGCAATTAGATTAATTAGACAAAACGGAGATGAAATATTAAGAAAAAGAGCAAAGGAAGTAGAAAAGTTTGATGATAAATTAAAAGAACTTGTAGATGATATGATAGAAACTATGCATAAAAATAACGGAGTAGGATTAGCTGCACAACAAGTTGGAATATTAAAAAGAGTTATTGTAATAGATATATATGATGGAAAGGGACCTATTGTACTAATAAATCCTATAATTACAAAAACAAAAGGAGAACATGAGGTAGAAGAAGGTTGTCTAAGTTTTCCTAATCAATTTGCTGTACTTTTAAGACCAAAAGAAGTAGAAGCAGAATATTATGATTTAGAAGGTAAAAAACAAAAAATTAAAGCAAAAGACTTATTAGCGCAAGCAATTTGTCACGAGACTGATCATTTGGACGGAATTTTATTTGTAGACAATATGTTACCTGGAACATTAGAAACTATTAAGCCAGAATAATGGATATAGATTATTTGTAATTTTAAAAGGAGATTGTTTATGTTAAAAATATTATTTATGGGAACTCCAGATTTTGCACAAGAATCATTAAAAAGTATATATAATGCAGGATTCGAAATAATTGGAGTAGTAACAAATCCGGATAAACCAAAAGGAAGAGGAATGAAGCTAGCATATTCACCAGTAAAAGAATATGCTTTAGAAAAAAATCTAAAAATTTATCAACCAATTAAAATAAAAAATAATACAGAATTTTTAGATGAAATTAAAACTTTGGATCCAGATGTAATTTGCGTTGTAGCATATGGAAAAATTTTACCAAAAGAAATATTAGGAATTCCTAAGTTAGGTTGTATAAATGTTCATGGTTCATTACTGCCTAAATATAGAGGAGCTGCACCAATTCAATGGGCAGTTTTAAATGGTGATAAAACTACTGGAATTACAACAATGTATATGAACGAAGGCATGGATACAGGAGATATGATTCTTAAAGAAGAAGTTGAAATTGGTCCAGAAGAAACAACAGGCGAATTATGGCAAAAACTTTCTAAGATTGGTGGAGAAATATTAGTAAAGACTTTAAAATTAATAGAAGAAGGTAAAGCACCAAGGGAGAAACAAACAGAAGAAGCAACTTTGGCACCAATGCTTAATAAAGAAATGGCATTAATAGACTGGGAAAACTCTGATGCAAATAAGATTCATAATTTGATTAGGGGTCTTAATCCAATAATGGGAGCATATTCATATATAGATGGTAAGAAAATCAAATTTTGGAAATCAAAAGTATTAACAAAGGAAGAATTCTTTTCGTATAAAACCGAATTTGAAGAATATGAAGCTAAGTTTAATAATCTAGTACCAGGAACAATTTTAATTGCAGATGATAAAGATGGATTATATATAAAAGCTAATGGTGGAGTATTAAAAATATTAGAGATTCAAGGCGAAAATGCAAGAAGAATGCCTACAGCAGATTTCTTAAGAGGAAATCATTTAATTGCAGGTATGATTTTTTCTAAAGAGGTATAATTTTTAGAGCATTAAATATTTTTTGGAAAATAGTTGTAAAAATATATAGAAATTGATATACTTGATACAGATTTTAAGTATATCAATTTTTTGTTATGTAATACTCTTGAACGATGCTAGAGTAAATATAGGAGGGATAACTATGGAAGAAAATAATGAGAATGTAAATTTAGTAGAAAATATTTTAAACGAGGAAGAAGATAACATAAATATCGCAGAAGAAGTTATAACAACTATTGCAGGAATTGCTGTTTCAGAAATCTCAGGAGTTGCTGAAATGGCAGGTGGAATAGCTGGTGGTATAACAGAAGTATTAAGTGGAAAGAAAAATTTAAGCAAAGGTATTAAAGCAGAAACTGATGGAAATAATGTAAAAATAGATGTAAACATAATTGTAAATTATGGTGTTCGTATACCAGATGTAGCTTTCGATATTCAAAATAAAGTAAAACAATCAGTAGAAACAATGACAGGATTAAAAGTAAATGAAGTAAATGTACATGTTCAAGGTGTAAATATAGAAAAAACAGAAGAAAACTAAGGAGGAAAATATGAAATTTTTAGATAGATTTATATTAGTTATATTTTCAATAATAATGTTTGTATTGTCAGTAATTACAGCAAGTGTAATATTTGGTTGGATAGAATTAGAAAATTTAATGCCATATTTAGAAAGTGCATTATCTACAGAACCAACTTCTAATATAATATTAGGTGTTTCAATTGTGTTTATACTACTAGCATTAAAAGCAATTTTCTTTGGTGGCAAAGATGAAAGAGCTACTAAAGATGGTATTTTAATGGAAAATGATAATGGAAGATTATTAATTTCTAAAGATACTCTAGAGAACCTAGTTGTAAATATAGTTAATGGGTTTGATGGAACAGAAAATGTTGTAGCAAAAGTTGGATTAGATAAAGAAAATAATTTAAGAGTATATGTTACATTATATGTACATCCAAATATTGTAATTAAAGATTTAACTGCAAGTATACAAAATAGAGTAAAAGAAGCCATAAAGAAAACTTCAGATTTAGAAACTAAAGCAGTAAATGTAAGAGTTAGAAATATTACTCCAACAATAGAAAACAAGGTGGAAGGTTAGAAAGGGAGATAAATATGAATAATTTTAAAGATTTTGTTTCTGAATATAGTGGAGCTATAATTGGTGCTGTCATTGCAATATTAATTCTATTAACAGGTTTATACAAGTTAATTATTGGTATTATATTAATTGTGATGGGCATTTTTATAGGAAATTATGTTCAAAGAAATAAATATGCAGTAAAAGAAAAATTAAAAAATTTTATAGACAAAATGTAAGAGGGGAATTAAATGGAAAAATCAGCAAAAAGAGAATTAACATTTAAAATATTATATAGTGGTCAAATAAATAAAGAAATGAATAAAGAAGAATTAGAAATTTTTTTAGAGGAAAATAATCTAAAAGAAAGAGATAAAGAAGAGATACAAAATGCTATAAAAGCAATAAATAATAATATAGGGGACATTACAGAAAAAATTTCAAAGAATCTTAAAGATAATTGGACAATAGATAGAATATCTAAAATTGATAAAGCTTTATTAATATTAGCAATTTATGAAATTCAGTACAAAGAAATTCCTTTTAAAGTAGTAATAAATGAAGTCGTGGAACTTGCTAAAAAATATGGTGAAGATACATCTGCATCATTTATTAATGGAGTACTTGCAAATGTAGTTAAGGAGTTAAATATAGAATAATGGAATATAAAGCAATATCTGTAACAGAATTAAATAGTTATATAAAAAATAAAATAGCGGATGATGAATACTTAAATAATATATTAATTAAAGGAGAAATCTCGAATTTTAAGCACCATTACACTGGTCATATGTATTTTACATTAAAAGATGACAATTCTTTAATTAAATGTATTATGTTTAAATCATATACATCTAATTTAAAATTTGTACCAAAAGATGGAATGAGTGTGTTAGCTTTTGGTACAGTTTCAGTTTTTGAAAGAGATGGCGTGTATCAATTATATTGTAAAGCTATGCAAGAAGATGGAATGGGAAGTCTTTACGCTGCATACGAAGAGTTAAAGGCTAAATTAGAAAAAGAAGGATTATTTAGCCAAGAACATAAAAAACAATTACCAGTTATGCCAAAAGTTATAGGGGTATTAACTTCTAATACAGGTTCAGTAATTAAAGATATTATAAATGTTTCTACAAGAAGAAATCCAAATGTATATATAAGACTATATCCAGTTCCTGTTCAAGGAGAAGGCGCAGGAGAAAAGATTGCAGAAGCAATTAAAATAATGAATAAAAATAAATTAGCTGATGTCTTGATATTGGCAAGAGGAGGAGGATCGTTAGAGGATTTATGGCCTTTTAACGAAGAAGTTGTAGCAAGAGCTATTTACGAGTCAGAACTTCCAATTGTTTCTGCAGTAGGACATGAAACGGACTTTTCTATTTCGGATTTTGTGGCAGATCTGCGTGCTCCAACGCCTTCAGCTGCAGCAGAAATAGTGGTGCCTAATATAGCAGACATAATACAAAATTTAAGTACATATAATATTAGATTAAAAAATGCATTAAAGAAAAAAGTAGAACTAATGCAGATGAGATATGAAAAATGTATGAGGAGTAGAGTTTATACTGATCCATTAAAAATTGTAAATGATAATTATTTAAAATTAGACATGTTAGTAAAATCCATAACAAATAGTGTAACAAATAAACTTCAAGTAAGTAAAACACAAGCTATAAAGAATTTTTCTAAATTAGATGCATTAAGTCCTTTAAAAACTTTAAGTAGAGGATATTCGATAATAGAAAAAAATAATGGTATTGTAAAGAGTATAGCTGACTTACAAAAAGATGATACAATAAATATTCGAATGCAAGATGGCGAGAAGCAAGCTAAAATTCTTTAAGATATGGGGGAAATATGGAAGAGATTAATTTTGAAGAAGCAATGAAAAAATTAGAGCAAATTACAGCTGAATTAGAAAAAGGAGATTTATCATTAGATGAAGCTGTTAAAAAATTTGAAGAAGGTATAAAACTTTCAAAAGAATGTAATAAAATATTAGAAGATTCAGAAAAGAGAATCAATATCTTAATAAATAATGATGGAAATATAACAGAAGAGAATTTTTTACCAAAGGAAGGATAGGATAAAGGGAGATGAACTATTTTACAGAATTTATAACAAACAAATTTATTTATGTACCATTATTAACATGGTTTGGAATACAATTATTTAAAGTTATTTGGGATTTAGTAACTACAAAGAAATTTAACTTTAAAAGAATATTAGGAGCAGGGGGAATGCCAAGTTCACATTCAGCAGTAGTTGTTTCTTTAGCAACATTAATTGGTAGGGAACATGGCTTGGATAGTTCTATATTTGCTCTTTCAGTTATTTTTGCTTTTGTTGTTATGTATGATGCCGCAGGAGTAAGAAGAGCAGCAGGAAAACAAGCAAAATTATTAAATAAATTAATAGAAACACCTGGTTTATCTGGAGTACAGGTTTCTGAAAAATTAGTAGAAGTTCTAGGACATACACCATTTCAAGTATTTGTGGGAGCTATAATTGGTATAATTGTTGGATGTGTATTCTAAAAAATAAAATTTAGGAGATAATGTTATGCAAGATATCGAAATTGCAAGAAATGCAAAATTAAAAAATATAAATGAAATTGCTCAAAAGTTAGGAATAACTGAAGATTATCTAGAGCAATATGGTAAATATAAAGCCAAAATATCTTTAGATTATTACGATAAAATTAAAAACAATAAAGATGGAAAGCTTATATTAGTTACTGCAATAAATCCTACACCACTTGGTGAAGGTAAAACAACTACCTCTATAGGATTAGCAGATGCGTTTTATAAGATAAATAAAAAAGCAGTATTAGCATTACGTGAACCTTCTTTAGGTCCAGTGTTTGGGATTAAAGGAGGAGCTACAGGTGGAGGCTATTCACAAGTAGCACCTATGGAAGATATAAATTTACATTTTACGGGCGATATTCATGCAATAACAACAGCCAATAATCTTTTAAGTGCAATTATAGACAATCACATTTGGCAAGGAAATGAGCTAGAAATAGAAAAAGTAACATGGAAAAGATGTTTAGATTTAAATGATAGGGCATTAAGAAAAGTGGAAGTATCTCTTTCTGGCGAGAAAAATATGAAGCCAAGAGAAGACGGTTTTGATATAACAGTTGCTTCCGAAATAATGGCAATTCTATGTTTATCTAAAGATATGCAAGATTTAAAAAGAAGATTAGGAAACATAGTTATTGGTTATAATAAACAAAATAAACCTGTAACATGTAGAGATTTAAAAGCTGATGGAAGTTTAGCAGTAATTCTTAAAGACGCAATAAAACCTAATCTAGTTCAAACATTAGAAAATAATCCAGTATTAATACATGGAGGTCCATTTGCTAATATTGCACATGGCTGTAATAGTATAATTGCAACAAATTTGGCATTAAAAATGGGCGATTATGTGGTTACAGAAGCTGGATTTGGGGCAGATTTAGGAGCAGAAAAATTCTTAGATATAAAATGTAGATTACTAGATAAAACACCTGATGCAGTTGTAATAGTTGCAACTTTAAGAGCTTTAAAATATCATGGTGGGGTAAATAAAGAAGATTGTTCAAAAGAAAATGTTGAAGCTTTAAAAATAGGAATTCATAATTTATTAAGACATATTGATAATATAAAGAAATATGGAATAACACCAATAGTTGCAATAAATAAATTTACTACAGATACTGATAAAGAAATAGAAATATTAAAAGAAGAATTAAACGGAGTTGTAGAAGTAAGTTTATTAGAAAACTGGGCAAAAGGTGGAGAAGGAGCTATTGATTTAGCACAAAAGCTTACAAAGATATGTGAAACAAAGAATGAGTTTAAATATATATATAATATTAAGGATACTGTTGAAGCAAAAATAAAAGCTGTAGCACAAAAGATTTATGGTGCAACTGATGTAGAATATTCGGATATTGCAAAAGAACAGCTAAAAGAATTAAATGATTCAAAATTTCCAGTGTGTATTGCAAAAACGCAATATTCTTTTTCAGATGATCCAAAAGATTTATTAGGAGATAAACCATTTAATCTTCATGTAACAGAATTAAAATTAAAAGAAGGTGCAGAGTTTATTGTTGTTTTAACAGGAAAGATAATGACAATGCCAGGTCTTCCTAAAAAACCTGCAGCAGAGAATATAAATATTGACGAAAATGGAGTAATAGAAGGAATATTTTAATATATTGTATAAAAACACCATATATGGATAAAATAATTTTAAATTGTTTTATAAGTGTGGTGTTTTTTATGTTTAAAAAGATAAAAAATAAATCGTTAAAAATTTTGGCAATTCTGTCAGTAATTATATTACTAGCAACTACATTCCTTGTTATATTATCTAAAATTCCTGAGGACAACGAAGTAGAGGCGCTTTCTAAATATGGTTCTAGAGGTAGCGAAGTTACACAAATACAAACCAAATTAAAAAGATGGGGATATTATAAGGGAAATATAGATGGAATATATGGTAGTCAAACTGTAGAAGCAGTTAAATATTTTCAAAGAAAGAACAATTTAGCTGTAGATGGAATTGCTGGTAAAAATACATTAGAAGCAATGGGGATTTTTAATTCATCATCATCTAGTTCATCAAGTTCAAATTCATCAGACTTAAACCTATTAGCAAGAGTTATATATGGTGAAGCTAGAGGAGAGCCATATACTGGACAAGTAGCTGTTGGTGCAGTTGTATTAAACAGAGTAAGAAGTAGTTCATTTCCTAATACTATTTCTGGAGTAGTATACCAAAGTGGAGCTTTTGATGCTGTTCGAGATGGTCAAATAAATTTAACTCCAAATTCAACAGCTAAAAAAGCGGCTCAAGATGCTTTAAATGGTTGGGATCCATCATATGGAGCAGTATATTATTTTAATCCTGCAACTGCAACAAACAAATGGATATGGTCAAGGCCAATGACTGTAACAATAGGAAATCATAGATTTTGTAAATAGGAATTTAGGATGTTCTTCGCAGGGATTTAGGGACGTTCTTGTTTTCCCATATTATAAAGAAAATATAGCCATCTAGCTAAAATCTAGGTGGCTAAAAAAATCCCTATTAACAATAGGGATTTTAGGACCGTCCCCAAATCCCTAGTCCCTATATCCCTAAATTATGTAGAAAATTGAAAGCTTAATTTTCTTGACAAACAATGGACATATTGATAAGATATGAAAAGAAAAATAGGAGGATAAATTAATGATATTATATCCTGATTTTTATTGTAAAAACATAAAAGATGTAGATATAGAAAAATTAAGAGAAAATAATATAAAAGGAATAATTTTAGATGTAGATAATACATTAATAGATTTAGATCATAATTTATTAGAAGGTGCAGAAGAATGGTGCAATAATTTAAAGGAGCAAAATATAAAATTCTGCATTTTATCTAACTCAAATAAAAAAGAGAAGGTAAAAAAAGTAGCTAAAATCTTAGATATTCCATATATTTATTTTGGAACAAAACCTCTAAAAAGAGGATTTAAAAAAGTAAGTGAAGAATTAAATTTACCTTATAATGAGTTAGCAATAATAGGAGATCAAATTTTTACAGATATTATAGGTGGTAATAGATGTAAAATGTATACAATATTGGTTGAGCCAATAAGTACAAGGGAAATGTTTATTACAGCTATAAAGAGAGGCTTAGAAAATAAAATAATCAAACAATATATGAAAAAGCACAAAAACAAGAAAGAAGGATAAAAAATGTTTTTTAATGATGTACATATAATGGTATATGTAGCATTTGGAATTTTAGGTCTGATTGTTGGAAACATATTACCACATATAAATAAAAGATTAATAGAACATAAAAGAGTATTTGATAAATCGTTTTTTACAGAATACCCAAAGAATTTTGAGCCACATTATATACATATGATATTAATAGCAGTAATTTATGTTTTATTACTATATAAGTTTGGATTAAAACCAGAATTTATACAAAATTTAGATTTAATAAAATATATGATATTAACACCAATGTTATTTTCGGTTGCTGTTATAGATTTTAAAGAGAATATAATACCAAACAGGTTATTACTAACGATGGCAGAAATAGGGTTATTGCTAACATTTATTTATGGAATATCAGACATTAATTTGGCGATGGATATGTTATTAGGAATGCTAGTAGGAACTGTAATTTTTGGTATATTAACATTACTAGGACGACTAGTGTCTGGAAAAGATGCCATGGGAATGGGCGATGTAAAATTAATGGCTGCATTAGGTCTTTTCTTTGGATCTTCTAATATTTTAGCAATATCAATAATATCATTTTTATTAGGTGCAATAATTAGTATAATACTAATAGTAAGTAAGAAAAGAAAGATTGATGATTACATACCTTTTGGACCTTTTATAGTAATTGCAGCATATATATCAATATTTGTACCTTTTAGTGCAATCTTATTTGTATTACTTAAAGTTTTTACATTAGGACTATATAAAGTATAGTAGTTTTATTGGGGGTTGATACTAATGAATGAAAAAATTAAATGGTTAAGAGAAAAATTAAGTACACTAGATTTAGATGGGATGATTGTATCTAATCCTGTAAATATTAAGTATTTAACAGGAATTGATGCAGAAGGAGTTTTATTAATTACAAGAAAAGAAAATATTTATATAACAGATGCAAGGTATACAGAACACATTAATAGTATTCTTACCATTGACGACGAGATAAGTTTATATGATTATAAAGATATTGACCCTATAGATTATGAAAATTTATTTATGTTTTGTAGCAATGTGGGTTTTGAAGAAAATTATGTTACATATGCTAAATATAAAGAATATAAGCAAAAGTATAAAATAAATAATTTAGTAGAAACAGACAATTTTATAGAAACTCAAAGGATGGTTAAAGCTCCAGACGAAATAAATTATATACAAAAGGCATGTAAAATTACTGATGCATGTTTTACACATATTTGTAATTTTATAAAAATAGGAATGACAGAAAAAGAAATAGCATTTGAGATAGAACATTATTTTAGAACACATGGGGCTGATGGCATAGCGTTTGATACAATCGTAGCATCTGGAAGTAATTCGTCAATGCCACATGCAATTCCAACAGATAGGAAAATAGAAGCTGGTGATCCAATTACTTTAGATTTTGGCTGTAAATATAAAGGATATTGTTCAGATATGACTAGGACAATCTTTGTAGAATATGTACCAGAAGGAATAAAACCAATATATAATTTAGTATTAAAGAATCAACAATTAACATTAGATGCTATACAAGAAAATGCAAATGCTAGAATATTAACAATGATGGTAGAAAGCGATTTTAAAGTAAATGGTTATACATTAGATCATAGTTTAGGACATGGTGTTGGTTTGGATATCCATGAAAAACCATTTATAGGTAAGAAAGACTTTTTATTAAAAGAAAATATGATTGTAACAGATGAACCAGGAATTTATTTACCAGGTAAGTTTGGTGTAAGAATAGAAGATACAGTGTTAGTTACAAAAAATGGTTGTATAAGATTAACAGAATCTGATAAAAATTATATTATAGTAAATAATTAAAATTAGTACTAAAAATGCTATATACTTGATTTTTATGTATATATGTAGTAAAATAGACAAAGTGCAAAAAAGAGAAATAAAGAAAATATTAGGAGGTAATAATTATGGCAGAAGTTTATTCAGCAGGAGATTTTAGAAATGGAACAACATTTGAAATGGATGGAAACGTATTTAAGGTGGTAGAATTCCAACATGTTAAACCAGGAAAGGGATCTGCTTTCGTAAGAACAAAATTAAAAAATGTTATTACAGGAGCAGTTATAGAAAAAACATTTAACCCATCAGAAAAATATCCAGGAGCAGAAATAGAAAAAAGAGATATGCAATATTTATATCAAGATGGTGATTTATACTATTTTATGGATAACAATACATATGAACAAATACCATTAAATGAAGAACAAATTGGTGATGCATTAAAATATATGAAAGAAAATATGGATATGAAAATTTTATCATATAAAGGTAAAGTATTTGCTGTTGAACCACCAATGTTCGTAGAATTAGAAGTTACATATACAGAACCAGGTTTTAGTGGAAATACAACTACAACATCTGGTAAACCAGCTAAACTAGAAAATGGATTAGAAATAAGTGTTCCATTATTCGTAGAAATAGGAGATAAAATAAGAATAGATACTAGAACTGGTGAATATATGGAAAGAGTCTAAAAGAAAGAGGATTTGTTATGGGAATAAAAGAACAATTACAAAAACTAATGTTAGATATGAAAGCAAACATTAGAGATGAAAAAGACTTAAAATATGTTCAAGAAAATGTAATTACAACATTAGCGGATATGTTACAAAAAATGGATGATTTAAACAACAACAACCAAATAAAAATTGCTAAGCTAGAAGAAAAAATAGATAGAATGGCAAAAGAACTATATCTTAACGATGTATATGATATAGAAATTGTTTGTCCATATTGTAATTATCAATTCGAAACAGAGTTTGATGAAAATCAAAAAGAAGTAAAATGTCCAGAATGTAATAATGTAATAGAATTAGACTGGTCTTGTGATGACGATTGCGAAGATCATTGTGGTGATGGATGTGATTCATGTAGTGGTTGTGGACATCATCATGATACAGACCAAGATTTAGAAGATGATATGTAAAGGCTAAAAAGTGCATAGAATATATGCGCTTTTTTGTTATGCATTGGATAATAACTATTTAAGGAGTAAACAAATGAGAGATGTTACAAGAGATTATTCACCTGCACTAGCTTCTATATTAGTTGACGAAAACATTGAAGTTGAAGAAGATTTTACAGCAGTTATATTATATTTATGTAGTAAAGGTTATTTAACAATGGAAAAAGCAGAACAAGAAAATACATTTTTCTTTCATATTAAAGATGATGATATATCAAAATTATCAAGCCATGAAAAGTATATATTAGATTGTGCAGTTGGTAAAAGACATTTAGATAAATTAACACTTAAAGAATTAATAGTAGAAGATGGTAAAAAATTAGGACTATTAGAAGATGGTTTTAGAAAACCGAATATACTTAAAATTATGGTTCCTTATTTATTTGGTTTTGTTTTACTTATTATTTTAAATATTATGATTGGTGGAAAAATATTTGATACATTATTTGCTATATATATGGTACTTTTCATTGCAATTATAATTGGTTTAATAGCATGGATAATAATGCATGCTAATGACAAATATTTTCTAACTGAAAAAGGTTTTAGAGAAGCAAAAGAATGGAAAAAATTAAAAAAATTTTTTCATGACTATACACTTATATCAGAGAAAAATATGGATTATGTGAAGATTTTAGATGAATATATGGCTTATGGTGTAGCATTAAAAGAAACTAACCAAATTCTGAGAACGATAAAATTAGACCCAGTATATAGATCTTTTTTATCTAGAACTAAAGGAACATATATTTTTAAATAAACTTAAAAATAATCAAGAGGATTTACATATTTAGCATTAATTCGCATTCCTAGGTGAAGATGAGTACCAGTTGTAGCACCATTAGTAGGTTTTCCGGTGGAGTCTGTATATTTATTTCCTGGCACGCCATAAACATATTTTGGACCAACATTTGCTATAATTTGGCCTTGAAAGACAAAGTCTCCTTCTTTGACTATATAGTTAGGTGAGATATGACAATAGGTAATTTTAAAATCTCCGAATGACAAAGTTAAAGTATAACCTCCAGCCCCAAGAAAACCCAGAAAGGTAATTTCACCATCTGCAATAGCAATTAGATTAGTACCTTCTGGAGCACCTATATCTGTTCCATAATGATATGAAGAAGCACCCGCAGTTGGAGAAGCTCTTTTGCCAAAGGGAGAAGTTATTTTGGTATAACCTGGTATTGGCCAAGCAAAACCTGAAGAAGAAATAGTAATGTAGTTACTATATATTAAATTTTGATTAGAAGGAGTTATATTTAAAGATACAAAGAATGTTGTAAATATAAACAGAATTATAAAAAAAGTAATAAAGAATTTATAAAACAATGAAACCTCCATATTAGGTGCTAACTAGAATATTTAGCACCTAATTTTTCTTTTAAAGATTTTAAAAATTGTATTTTGGTCTTAGAAAATTTAGGGTATTCTATGAACGCGTTTGAAACAATTTCTGATTCTTCTTTTGTTAAAACATCAGTTTTTCTATTTTCTAGGAACAAATATAAGACTAACAAATCTAATGCTCTAAAAGACATAGCTTTTAAAAATTTAGGATTATCTGTTGAATTAATAGCTAATCGTTTTAATCTAGGAGCCTTTGCTTTTGACCAATCATTATTATGTATATCTTGAAAATTATAAGGAGTTTTGCAATTAGAGAAAAAAGCTAAAGTCCAAGAGCGTATTAACAAATCATAGCTATTTCCGGGAGATACTTTACTTATAAAATCTCTTTCTATTCGTTCATCGAAAGTACTTAAACTAGAAAAAGTTATATTTAATTTTATATGTAAATCTTTATCTAGTTTGTATGCTTTTTCTAAAATATTTATGTCTGGTAAAAGGGGGAGTCTACCTAAATAATAGATAATATTTTCTTTTAACAGAAATAATGTACTTGATGTTAATTTGGGTAATTTAATACAATTATTTGTATTAAATAGATTTCCATTGTAACAGCTATTTAAAATATCATATAAAAATAATTGAATGCTTTTAAGCTCATTAGTAGATAAATTATTTAATTGCTTACGAACAGTATTAGTAATTTCGTCTGAATTGGGGAAGACTAGATATTTAGAAACATCTTTAACATTTTTTGTAATTAAAGCATTTACTATATTAGTTGCTAAATTTTTAGAATCCATATATATCACCTAAAATACATTTTATAAAAATAAAAAGCCTACTATGTTAGTAGTAGACTTTGTGGCAGGGGTAGAAGGATTCGAACCCTCACAGGCGGTTTTGGAGACCGATGTGCTACCATTAACACTATACCCCTAAAAAATAAGCAATAATATAGTATCATAATGAAAAAATATATGCAAGAGTTTTTTGAAAATTATTGTGATAAATTTTAAAATATGATAAAATAATATATGTACTTGGGGATGTAATGGTTTCGACATTAATCTAGAAGTATAAAAAGCGAGTAGTGGATGGTTGCTTTGGCCACTTAAAAAAAGCAAAATTAAATATAAACGCTAATAACGAAGAATTAGCTTACGCTGCCTAGTTGCAACGTCGTCTAAATTATAAAGCCTACTGTTATAATTTGGGCGCCAAATTAAAGTAGGAAACAAAGCTATTAGTTCTCTGGAATAGTGGGTAATTAAGAGATACGATATAAATTGTTTTGTTTATTAATCAATTTATATGGGAAATTTAAATAATAAACTGCACTCGGAGAAATTTATATGGAAGGGTTAGTGGACAGGAGTTCGATTCTCCTCATCTCCACCAATTAGGGCACAAAATTAACCATTTTGTGTCTTTTTTATTCTATGAATTTATCTAAAATTTATAAAAAATATTGATAAAATTTAATATGAAAAAAGAAATATCCTTTAAATCTGCGTATTATGCAAATTATAATGCATAGTATGCAGATTTTTAGTTTTTGACACATTAACATAATTATAGTATGTTTTAAAAAATATTATATTAATTAGCAGAAAGGAGGTGAAAAAGATTGGAAGATTTTGATAGTAAACAATTAAATATTGTAATTCGTAATAAGCTCCGTTTATTAGGTTTAAAATCTTGCAATAAAAGTACGAAGATACTTGCTAAAACTATATTTTATATTAAAAGTAATAATATAATACTTGATGATTATAAAGCTGACGAAATTTATTGCAGTATTTCAAAATTATATGATAATACTACACCTAAGAATATAAAAGATAATATTGATTATGCTTTATCACATAGAAATATAATGAAATCTGAGCAAAATTTTGAGAGAGTATTTGAATTTGAATATTCAGAAGATGTATTTACAAATAAGAATTTTATTGAAGAGTTTTCAAATGCTATTGATTATAAATAAAAAAATTTTGTGACAAATTAATTAAATTGTATTAAGGTTAGGGGTAAGAAAAATTAAATTATAAAATAATTAGTATATGTAGTTATGAAAATTGTTTACAGTACATTTTTTTTGCAATATAATATTTATGATTAATAAAAGGGGGATTGTATTATGAAAAGTGGAATGAAGATTTTAGTTACAGTTATTATAGTAGTTATTGCGATTTTAATATTGGGAATAATTGCTAATGTTATTAGAAACAATTTCATTATGAAGAAACTATATGAAAGTAGTAATGAACTTAAAGCATCTATAAAAAATTATTATTATGAAAAAAATTCTGAATTATCAGAAGGACAAACTAGAACAACTACATATAAGATATATAATTACGAAGATAAATACTTAATAAAAGAGTATTATAACGATGAGGGTATTATTACAACAGAATGGATTAATAAAAGCGTACCGGAATACATATCTATAAATGAGAAAACAGGGGAAAAAACTCAAGGAATAAAAATGAAAGAATTTGAAAAAGAATATGAAGAAGCTTTATTTGCTACAACGATAGATACAGTAGGATATGGAAAAATTTTAACAGCAAATATTTTAAAACCAATTAAAATAGAAGATAATTGTTACGTTATAAATTATGATGATACAACATTCTATGTTAATATTAACACGGGAATCATATCAAAAGTTTTCTATGGAAATGGTAATGTATCATGTACATATAAATTAAAAAATGATTCTGTTATTGAAAATGAAGTTATAAAACCTGAATAAAATAAACGAACTATTTTAGCTAGCTTATTTTGGATTATTGTGTGAGTAATATTTTAATGATATAATCAAAAGAATAATAATTTATAGGGGATTTTTTATGAAGAGAAAAAGAAAAATTATATTAATAGTAATTATAGTTTTAATTATTATATTAGGATTATGGATTAGTGGAATAATTCCAAAACAAATAGCAAGAATTTCTGCTACAAATTATTTAAAAAATAATTTTCCAGAAAAGCAATATAAATATGTAAACATTGAATGGGCTTCTAGCTTCGGTGGTTATGTAATTACATTCAAAGATGAAAAGGATAAAAGAGCAAGCTTTATAATGGTAGATAAATATTGGCCGGTTAATCCAACACAAGGAACAAATGCACTATTAGAGAGCTATAAAGTAGAATATAAAGGAATATCAGATATAAATGACTTCTATATTCATAGTATTACAGATGGCTATACAGACCTTAGAACATTACCTAAAGATTATTCTATAGAACAAGCCCAAAAAGATAATTGCTTTGTAATAGGAACAACGATTTTTAATGATAATTTATATAGTGAGTTTATGGATAAATACAACAAAAAAGAAAATGCATTTGTTAGAGTGGTTCAACCTACAACTGAAGGGGATATTCATATAATAGATGTATTATATGAAGCAAGAAATGATAAAATTCATATCGTAACAGATGATACAAGAGATAGGTTTTTAGCGCAAGAAGATAGAACTATTAAATATAAAACTTATGAAAAGACTGGAATATGGAATTATCAAAATTCACAATATTGGGTAGCTTATAACGGAGAACTACCTAATGAAAGCATAGCAGAGAAACTAATTAATTCTGGTGATTTATTTATAATTACAACTATCAAATAAATTACAATTTATCTTATAGAAATGAATAATATTTGTGAAACATAAAATGAAAAAAGAAGTCTATTTTAATATACGAAAATAGACTTCTTTAAAATTTAATAAGTATATAAAATTATTGCATCTGACATTATTAATTCATTTAAGAACCTCACCCTGCTTTTTAGATAAAAGCAGGGTGAGGGTTGACCTTGACAAGTATTACGTATAAAAATCAATGAAATTTCACACTACCATTTTTACTGATAACACTACCAGAGGCAGTATATTTACCAGACAAAACTGGAGAGTTATGACAACTTCCATTTTTTGAGTATACATCAACGGTAGACATACCAACATTGTTGAGTTCACAATCGATACTACCATTTTGACTAGAGATATCCAATTCTATATCCGAATGAAGATATGAGTTTACCTGGATGCTTCCATTCTGGCATTCAAGTTGCAACTTCCTAAAAATTGCATCATCTACTTTTATGCTACCATTTGTAGAAGTTGCCTCAATTGTTGACACATTTATGCTGCCAACAGAAATACTTGAATTTTTTGATTGAATGATTATAATTTCCACGCTACTACTGGGAAGCATGATATCCAGTTGTAAATTGTTGAAAGATCCACTAATGACAACACCATTATTTATAATGGTCGTTCCTCCTGAAGAAGCCCCTGCAGTGATTCTTAACGAGTCATTGTTTGGGATTACATCGAATTGAAAGTCTTTACTAGAAGTGGTACCATGTAATCTGGCAACAATTATGTTTTCATGTCCTTCGTAGATATTTACCCGTACGTTACTTGTAACATACAGTTTCTTGATTTGGCTAGGGGCTTTTCTGATTTCATTTATCTCCTCGCCCGTATCACCGGTATTATTAACATGTTTACCGTTAATAATAATGTCATCTCCATTAATAATGACATTTTGACCTGAAATGTTACCAAAAAAATTAAATTTACTCATTTTATTCCTCCTATTTGTATTATAAATTATTAATAGATACAAAGTACAAGAATTTTTTCAACTTGTACATATAAATTATTATAACACAAAAATTAGAAATAAGGAATAATATAAAAGGATTGCACTATTTTACATAATATGGTAAAATTATAATAGTTTTAAATTAAGGAGAGTTTTTATGGAAAAAATAATTTTATTATATTCAGATTTAGAGGGTACAATATTAAGAGAATCAGATAGCAAATATGATGATACAGACATGTATAATTTTCTTAAACAATTATCTAGATTGCAAGAATTAATGGATGCAAAAGTAAGAATGCATATAGTTTCGCCAATTAGTCAAAATCAAATGACAGATATTTTAGAAAAATTAGACAAAAGTTTTACTAGTTTTAATAGACTTCAAAAAGAGCCGATTAAGAAGTTAAAATATATAGAAGGAGCTGCTGCATCATCAAAGGATGAATTTGTAGCTGGACCACAACAAGATTTTACATTTAATAGATTCGTTAAGAAAATGGATTCAAGAATAGTGGATTTAAAAAGACCTAGCAATCCTGATGATAAAAACCCTGCAGGTTTTGGTAAGCTTAATTATGTTAAAGGGTGGACATCTATGGCACAGGAAAGATATGATGTAGCAATGATTATATATTGTGGTAATGGAATGAACGATTTAGCATCGATGGATTACGTTAATTCTAAAAAAGGTGGTTTTGTTGTTTGCCCTGATAATAGCAGACATGAAGCTAAAGCTAGAACAAAATTGGTTGGAAGGAAAACAGATTTACAAGGACTTACAGAAGGTATAGCAAATATTAATAAATTACTAGAAAAAAGATTAAATCCAAACAAAGAAGAGCCAGAAGGTAATGACCAACAATCATTATAAAATAATTTAGTATCAAAATAGACTTTTAGAGTATTCTAACAGTCTATTTTTTATGGTATAATACAAGCATAAATTAAATTTAAGGAGAAAATATGCAAGTAGAAAAGAATAAAGAGTATATTGTAGATATAATAGATAATGGATTTCAAGGAGAGGGAATTGCCAAGATAGATGGACTTACAATTTTTATACCAAATGCTATAAAAGGAGAGCAAGTGAAAATATTAATTGTAAAAGTATTATCATCACATGCTTTTGGAAAAATTATAGAAATAATTAGTCCATCAGAAAATAGAGTGGAAAGTGATTGTACAACTTACAAAAGATGTGGAGGTTGCTCATTAAGACATATAAAATATGAAGAGACATTAAAAATGAAACAAAATGCAGTTCAAAGTTTAGTCAATAAAACTTTAAATAATAAAATTAAAGTAAAAGAAACATTAGGTATGGAACATCCATATCACTACAGGAATAAAGCACAATATCCTGTAGGATTAAATAAAGATGGGAAACCAGTAATTGGGGTATTTGCAAATAGAACACATGAAATTATACCAATAGATACTTGTTTTATTCAAAATAAGCAAACAGAAGAAATCGCGAAATATATTTTTAAATTTTTAGTTGATAATAATATTAGTTTTTATAATGAGAAAACTCAAAAAGGTTTAGTTAGACACATTGTTGCTAAAATTGGTATAAGAACAAATGAGATAATGTGTATTATTGTTATAAACGGAAGAGAAATACCTAATGAAGCTAAAATGATATCAGAATTAATTGGCAAATTTGGTAATATAAAGAATATAGTTAAAAATATAAATACCAAAAATACAAATGTTATATTAGGAAACGAAAATATCAATTTATATGGAGATGGATATATTACAGATAAGCTAGGAGATTATACATTTAAGATATCTCCAATGTCATTTTACCAAGTAAATCCAATTCAAGCTGAAAAATTATATGAGCTTGGAGTTAAGTTTGCAGATATAACAAAGGAAGATGTTGTGTTCGATTTATACTGTGGAATAGGTACAATTTCATTATTTATGAGTAAATATGCGAAGAAAGTATTCGGAGTAGAAATTGTAGAAGAGGCTATTATAGCAGCCAAAGAAAATGCGAGAATAAACAATGTAGATAATACAGAATTTATTGCTGGCGATGTAGAGAAAGTGTTAGATGACCTAGTAAATGTTAAACAGATAATTCCTGATATTATTATGGTAGATCCACCAAGAAGAGGATTAGACAATACTAGTATAGAAAACATAAAAAAAGTTTTACCTAAAAAACTAGTATATATTAGTTGCAATCCAGCTACATTGGTTAGAGACTTAGCAAAGTTAGAAAATATATATGAAATAAAAAAGATTAAACCAGTAGATATGTTTCCTTATACGAATGGAATAGAATGTGTTTCTGTTCTTGAATTAAAAAACAAGTAATTATTTAGGAGAAAATTATGAGAAATATAACTGTAGAAATGGCATGTTCAATAAATGGATTAATAGCAACGGAAGATGGAAATGAAGAGTTCTTATCAGAAAGAGGCTGGGAAATAATGCTAGAATTTCTGAAAGATTATGATGTGCTAATATGGGGAAGAAAAACTTGGAATAATATACTGGCATGGGGCGAGGAGTATTTACAAGATTTAAAAAATATAAATATAATTATTTTAAGTAGTAGCAGTAATACAACTAATGATTTACCAAATGTTATATATTGCAATTCTGTAGATAATTGTTTAGAAAAATGTAAAGAACTAAATTATGAAAAAATATTTATTTCTGGAGGAGCAACTGTAAATAATTCTTTTATGGAAAAAGGAATAGTTGATAATATTATCTTAAATTATAATCCTTTTGTATTAAATAAAGGTATTCCATTATTTACAGGCAATTATTTTGAAAATAAATTGAAACTAGAGAAAATTGTTAAAGAAAAAGATGATATAGTACAAGTTCAATATACTGTCATAAAACAATAGAAAGGTTATCTTTTATGGATAAATTATTACAAATTAAAGAAAAAATAATTTTAGATGAAGAATATAAAATATGGATGCAAGAAATAGCCGAAGTAGAAAGGAAGTTTGCTATATCTTCTGAATTTAATAATAAGGTGGCTCTTGACCATGGAATAAAACATATGGATAGAGTAGCAAATAATGTATATAAATTATTAAAAGAATATAATTGTGATGAACATACGTGTATTTTAGGCTATATAACAGGATTAGTACATGATATAGGAATGATAAAAGGAAAAAAAGGACATGCTGAAAATGGTTCTGAACTAGCAAAAGGTTTTTTACAAAAATTTGATTTCATAAATGAAAAAGATATTTTAAAGATTACAAATGCAATAAAAGATCATGGAAATGGAGGAGAAAATCCAGACGAACTAACAGCATTTTTAGCTATATCAGATAAAGCCGATATGTGTAAGGCACGTTCTTTAGGTAATTTATCACCAATACAATTAATAGATGAGTATAAGCTAAAATTAGAAAAAAATGTTCTAGAATTAAGGTATATAATTTCAAACAATAAAGGAAAAGAGGGATTATATATTATTCCAAAATCAATCGATATTCCTAAAAAATTAGGAAAAGAATTAGGCTTAAAAGTAGAATTTTATATAAATGGGGAAATAGAAGAATTTAAAGATAGAGAAAAATTTAAAGGTAAAGTATATATAAGAAAAGAATAAAAGAGGTAAAAAATATGTTATTAAAAGAAAAATATGAGTACCTAAATAGTAAAATTAATCTTGATAAAGAATTCATAGTACCATATGAAACTATTATGGATTATTATAATCAAATGAATGATATAATGGATAATCCAGAAATATGGCAAGAAACTAATGAAGATATTTTAAACATAGCAGAACTATATAATTTGTATTATGGAATAATGAGTTTTTCGATTGAACCAAAAGTGGAAGATAAAAATTTTAAAATAAAAGCATTATATGCTTCTATATTTGTGACTATAGCAAATTCTATAACTGCTGTAATATATTTAGCTGAAAGGGGATTAGATTATCAGGCAAATGTTATAAATAGGCAATTATTTGAAATATGTATGTTACTATTAAATATTATGATTGATGAAAACAAAGAAAAGATATTAACAGATACCGAAATGACAAAAGGAAATATGAAAATATGGAGAAAGTATTTTTCTCCAAAAGAATTAAATGATACAATCGAAAATTATGAAAAAGCTGATTTGACAGACTGGAGAAAAAGACAATATAGTTTTTACTCTAATTATTCTCATAATGATTATATAAGTTTTCTATTTTTTTCTTTTTCTTGTCCAAAAAACAAAAAAGATAAGATATTTAATAATGTGTGGGGAGGATATATTAGTAGAGTTAATACTATTTTAGAAAATATGATTAGTTTTCTATGGTATACGAGTAAAGCTTTTATGAAACTTCTTATAGATGAAAATATACACGTTTCAAAAGAAACATTAAGAACAGAAAAAGATTTTTGGAATTTTACTGGATATATGTTTGTACTATTAGATATATATTATTTTGATTATTTCATGAATAAAAATTCAAAATAATAGCATATAAAAATTAAATAAATATAAAGAGGTAATTTATGGAACTTATAAATATTAATTTTAAAGAATTCAGAGAAGATGTATATCAAAAATATATAGAGATATTTCCAGAAGAAGAAAGAAAAACTTTAGAAACAATAGAGAGAAACTATAACAAAAATATAACTAGATTTATAAAAATTGCTGAAGAAAATAAATTAATAGGTTTTTTTATAATGAATTCTATAGAGAATAATAGATATATGCAACTGGATTACTTCGCAATTTTACCAGAATATCAAAATAAAGGATATGGAACTAAAGCAATTAAAGAATTGAAAAAAGTAGTTTTAAATTATGATACTATATTTGTAGAGATTGAAAAATTAGGTTGTGGAGCAAATAAAGTAGAAAATAAAATAAGAGAAAAAAGAGCAAAATTTTACGATAGATTAGAATTTAATAAATTAAATGTTGATTTAAAATGGTTTAATAGTTTGTTTTTATCTATATACTATTTAAAATTAAATGAAAATCTAACATATGATGAAGAAGAAATTTTAAATAACATATTTGAAATATATTATAAAGTCCATGGCAAAAAAAAGGTTGACGAAAATTGTGAAATAATAAAGTGATTTTCCTTGACTAAAGTACGCAAAAAGGCCAATAATATAATCAGGGAGGATTTATAATGAATAATAAGTATAAAATTGTTTTTATAGATATAGACGGGACATTAGTTAATGACGAAAAAATGGTGCCAGAAGAAAATATAAAGATAATAAAAGCATTAAAGAAAAACGAAATAGAAGTAGTATTAGCATCAGGCAGACCATATCATAGTATTGAAAAATACAGTAATCAGGTAGGAGCTGTACCATATATTATTGGCTCTAATGGTGGTATAGTAGCAAATTTTGTAGAAGATAAGAAAATATTTAGCACCAATATAAAAAAAGATAGTGCATTAGAAATAGCTAAACTAATAAAAGATAATAATATATATTTCACAGTTACTATTTCTGGCAATTTGATTGTAGAAGATGAACAATATAGTATGACAAAAGAAAATAGAAATGAACTTATATTAGTAAATTCATTAGAAGAATATTTAGAAACAAATGATGCACCAGTTATAAAATTTAGTCTTATGGATGATAAAAAAGAAAATCTTCAAAAAGTTAGAAAAATAGTATTAGATAGATTTAATATAGATGCAACAGAAGTTGATGAATTTATGATTCCTAAAAAATATAGAAAAGCAGAAAATAATTATAAGCTTCCATATGTAATGGATATTATGCCAAAAGGAATAAGCAAGGCGAAAGCTATAGAAGAATTATGCAAATATTTAGGGATAGAATTAGCTCAAACGGTTGTATTTGGTGATGGCTTAAATGATATAGAAATGTTTAATGTTGGAGGTTACAAAGTAGCAATGGGAAATGCTGCAAACCAAATAAAAGAACTAGCAGATGTAGTTACAAAAACAAACAACGAAGCTGGAGTAGCATATGAACTAAATAAAATTTTTGATATAGAATAGATTATATAAAGGAGAAAATTAATGACTAATATTACATTTCCAGCTTTTAATATAAATCTAAATATTTCTAGAACAGCATTTACAATTGGTGGTATACATATATACTGGTATGCTATTTTTATAGCTGTAGCTATTTTAATTGCAATATTAGCTTTAAAAAAAGATTGTAAAAAATACAATATAAAATACAATGATATATTAGAATTAATGATACTTATACTACCAATAGCAATTATATGTGCTAGATTATACTATGTCATTTTCAATATGCAATATTATTTAAATAATCCTAGTGAAATCATAAATATAAGAAATGGTGGACTTGCAATCTATGGAGGAATAATAGGTGGAGCCATAACAACTATTATATTTTGCAAAATTAAGAAAATAAAGATATTAGACATGTTTGATATGATAGTTCCATACTTAAGCTTAGGACAAGCAATTGGAAGATGGGGAAACTTTATTAATGGCGAAGCACATGGAACAACAACTAATAGTATTTTTAGAATGGGAATTATAGAAAATGGTATATATATGGAAGTACATCCAACGTTTTTATATGAATCCATATGTACTTTAATTATATTTTTTATATTAATGTATCTAAAAAATCATAGAAAATTTGCAGGACAATTAACTATTGTATACTTATTATTGTATTCTGTAATTAGAATAATAATAGAGGGTCTAAGAACAGACAGTTTAATGATGGGAGACATAAAGATATCACAATTAATTTCGATTATCATATTTTTAGTAGTAATATTTATATTGATATATAATTATAAAATCAAAAAGAAAATTAAGCTGTTAGAAGAAAAAAATAATTAATTAAAAAACTATTACGAATAAGTAATAGTTTTTTCTATTGCATATCATTTTTTTATATGATAATATAAACTCACAAAAGGGAGAATGTATGAAAAAGTTAGTAATATCAGGAAGTGCAAAATTTGAAAAAAAAATAGAAAAATGGGTAGAATATTTTAAAGAACATAATTATGATGTAATTAAATATCCACAAAAAATAGATCAATCAAACGAATTAATATATAAAAATGTATATATTAATTTTTATAATGCCTTAGAAGAAGCAGATTTTTTATTTGTATTAAACGAAGAGAAAAATGGCATAAAAGGATATGTTGGTCCACAAGTTTATGCAGAAATGAGCTATATAATAGTACAAAATATATTACAAAATAGAAATAAAACTATTTGGATTTTAAACGAGCCATCAAAAGAGGTTTCAAGTTATAATGAATTAAACAATTTTATAAAATTGGGATGGATAAAGTTATTTAAACCAAAAGATTAATGTAATATATTATCCAATATAAAAAGATTTTTGGTGTGTCAAATCATAGTTCTTAGGCATATATATCAAGTATTATATTTACAAAAGAGGAACTATTTAGTTCCTCTTTTATGCTAATATACTAATTGCACCAAAATAGATAGGAGTGATTTTATGAAGCTAATTTTAATAAGACATGGACAAACCCAGGGAAATATTTTAAATGAGCAAGGAATTAACCTATTTACAGGTGCATTAAATAACAAATGTACAGATTTAACCGAAAAAGGGATAGAAGCTGCCAAAAAATTAAAGGACAATCCAATTATTAAGGAGATTACTAAGGTTTATTGTTCAGACTTAAAAAGAGCTATAGATACAGCAAAACTTGCAAAACCGGGTTATGAACTTCATATAGATAAACGTTTAAGAGAAAGAAGTTTGGGCGATTTTGAAGGAAAGTATCCAGAAGATTTAGAAGATTATGAAAACTATAAAAAATACTTTACAGATGAAAATTATAAAAAATTTAGAAGAGATTTTATTCAAAAAGCTCCAAACGGAGAAAGTTATACAGATGTAATAGAAAGAACAAAAGATTTTTTAGATTCATTAAACATGGATGAAGATATAACAATAGGTATTTTTGCACATATGCATTGCATAAGATGTATCTTCTATAATTTATTTAAATTTGAGCCAAAGGAGAAGATTTTTAATTTAAAGATAGAAAATTGTGAACCATATGTAATAGAAAGAATGCATGATAAAAAATTTAAATTAACATCACATAATTTAGATGACTTATTTAATAAAGTATGTTGGTAAAGGGAGAAAGCATGAATAAACAAGATTTAATAGATTTGCATTTTAAAGGTGCAACAGAATTATATAAATCAGAGTTAATAGAAAAAGACGATTATTATATATTTAGTAATTTACTAATAGATGATCGCTACTGGAATATGGGAATTTTAAAAAATTTTGATACAGATATTAATTTAGTATGGGATAATGTAAAAAAAGAATTACAAAAAAGAAATAGAAATCCAGAAATCTATATTATTCCATATAAAGATTATAAGATTAATAAAGAATTTAAGCTACTATATACTGATGTTTGGATGGTTGCAAGTGATTTAGAGAATTTTAACAAATATAAAAGTAAAATAGATGTTGATTTTGGAATAGTACCAGATAATTTAAAAGAGAGCTTTGTTAAAGCTGTTATGGACGGATTCTCTGGAAAAGACCCAGAAGATCCTTATGAAGCTGTAAATGATGGATATGGAACCGCTTTATATAATAGTTTTCAAAATTTAGAAAGTGAATATAAAAGTATACATTATGCTGGAAAATATAATAGGAAAATAGTATCAACTGCAACAGTTGTATATAAAGGAGAAAATGCAATAATTTATAATGTAACAACCAAAAAACAATATCAGAAAATGGGAATATGTAAAGAGATGATGTCATATATAATTTCTGATTTAAGAGAAAAGGGAGTAAAAAATGTTTGTGTGCAAACCGAACAAGGATATTATACAGAAAAGGCATATGCCAATATGGGGTTTAAAGAGATAATGTTAGGAAGAGTTTTTGTTAAAGATAATTAATTTTTAAAGGAGTTTTTATGATAGTTGAAAATAAATATTTTGAAGATATTAAAAGAATTTGGAAGGATAATCACAATGGTTTTATTTCAAAAGAGAGTAATGAAATGCTAATAAATAACAAGGATATATTAAAGATAGTGTATTTAGAAAATAATGTACCAGCTGGATATGTTGCAGTATATACAAAAGATGATTTTTGTAAGTTAGAAGATTTTCCAGACAAAATAGATAGAAATGGGAAGGTTTCTTATATATGGGAAATTGTAACTGACAAAAAATATATGGGAAAAGGAATTGCAAGTAAACTTATGCAATATGTGTTGGAAAAATTTAAAGGATATAAAATTTATAGCTGTATTGCAAAAGAAAATATACCATCACTAAAATTACATGAAAAATATGGTTTTAAAGAGGCATATCAATTTACAAAAGATAAAGAACAAATAATGTTAGTAAAAAGCAATTAATTTAATTATTTAATATAGTTCTGCAGTATAAAAAATATGAAAGTAAAGGGAGTAATAAAATGGATATTGAAATTTTAAAAGAATATGTAAAAATTAAACATGAAGGACAAAAAAGAAAACAAGGAACACCATACTATTTGCATCCATTTGCGGTTGCAGATATATTAAAAGAAAAGGGATTTAATGATGATTACCAAGCTGCAGGATTATTACATGATACATTAGAAGATACAAATGCAACAAAAGAAGAAATCTTGAAATTGAGCAATAAAGAAGTTTTAGACACAGTGGTGTTACTAACAAAAGAAAAAGGATACAAAATGCAAGATTATTATAATAGAATAAAAAATAATGATATGGCAAAAATGGTAAAATTAGCAGATCGATATCATAATTTAAGCGAAAGTACAATGACAAATATTTTATTTAAGAAAAAATATATAAAAGAGACAGAAGATTGGTATATAAAAATGGCTGAAGGAACATGCTTTGAAGAAGATATAAAACAAGCATTAGATAATTTAATAAAAAGTTTATAAATTACTTTGATATGAAGAAAGTGGAGAAATAATTATGAAAAAATTAAATGTAATAATAGTTTTTAATAAAGAAGAAGATAAAATTTTAATGTGTAGAAGAACTAAAGAACCATATAAAGGTAAATTAAATCTTGTTGGTGGAAAAGTAGAAAAGGATGAAGATGAATTACAAGCAGCATATAGAGAATTAGAAGAAGAAACTGCCATTACAAGAGATGATATAAAATTAATAAATGTTATGAATTTTGAGTATAAATTACAAGATATGGAATTGGAAGTCTATGCAGGCAAATTAAATAAAGAAGTTAATCTAGTAGAAGAGATTAATAAACTACTTTGGGTAGATAAAAACGACAACTTTTTTGACATAGATAAATATGCCGGAGAAGGTAATATAGGACATATGCTAAAACAAGTGGAAATTTATAAAGATGAAATTTTAAAATAGGAGGAAATATGGAAAGAATATTAGTTTTAGGAACAGGAGCAGGAATGTCTACAAATTGCTATAATGCCTGTTTTTTATTAGAGAATAATGAAAAATATTTATTAGTAGATACTGGTATGGGAATAGGTGTTTTAAAACAAATTAAAGATGTAGGAGTAAATATTACCAAAATACATGATGTATTTATCTCTCACAAACATATTGATCATTTATTGGGAATATTTCCTATTATAAGAATGATAACAAGCCTTATGGGTGCAGGAGTATATGAAGGTGAATTACATATATACTGTGACAAAGAAATAAAAGAATTAGTAGACAATTTCTTTATACCAACATCATATCCTCATCTTATAAAAATGTATAATGAACGTGTTGTTTTCCATGACTTACATAATAATGAGAAATTTAATATTATAGGATACGAAATTGAGGCTTTAGATATGTATAGTGCAGAATGCAATCAATTTGGATTTCAAACAATATTAAACAACGGAAAAACATTAACATTTATGGGAGATGTACCATGTAATGAAAAATTACACGATAAAATTAGAAATACAGATTGGGTATTGCATGAAGTATTTTGTTTAGAATCAGAAGAGGCAAAATTTAAAGCAAGAGAGAAATGCCATTCTACTGTTAAAGATGTTACAGAAAAAATGGAAATGCTTAATGTAAAAAATTTAGTAATGTGGCATACAATGGACAACAATATACCACAAAGAAAAGAACTTTATACAAAAGAAGCAAAAGAATTTTTCAGCGGAAACGTATATGTACCAAATGATTTGGAGAAAATTGAACTTTAAGCTCCGTCCCTAAAGTTAAGTAAGGAGGATAATATGGAAGCATTAATTAATAATATTAAAGAAAATGCAAAAATAACTATAAATGGAAAAGAATATATTGTTAAAACGAAAACTCTATATGGAATTGAAGAAGACACAGAAGCATATTATTATAAATGCATTATGAATACAGGAGATACATTGGTGATAATTCCAGACGATAATTTACTTTATATTGGCAAAGAAATATAAGGTATGAAATATGAAAGAACAGAGGAAAATGCTTTAAAATATAATGGAAAAACATTTAATAAAACGGGAGATGGAAATCAATTTATTAAAAACATAGAATTTGGCACAGATGTTGAAGGGAAATGTGTTTTTGAAGATTTTGAAAGTCAAGATCAAATAATTAGTTTAGGATATTTACCAGACGAAGACAAAAGAGCAGATATTTTAGCAGATATAATTGATATTAATGATATAAAGATTAGTAAGGAGTAAATATGTTTAAAGATAAAAAAGTTATTATATTTGATATGGATGGAACACTAATAGATTCTGTTGGTATGTGGAATAAGACAGATGAAACTTTAATTAAAAAATTTACCAATAAAAGTATAGATGAATTTTTTTCAGAAAACGATATACAAGCTAAAGATATAGGACAAATGAGAGATAGTATTTTAGCTAAATGTAAAAGTGGAGATATATATTTAGAATATTGTAGTTGGTTAAAAGAAAAGTTTAAAACCGATACTCCAGCAGAAGAAATATTAAAATCAAGATGGAATATTGCAAATGAATATATTATTAATGAAGTAGATTATAAAGAAGATGCTGATATATTATTAAAAAAATTAAAAGAAAAGGGATATATATTGGCATTAGCAACAACTACAACAAAAGATAGATTGGATATATACAGAAAAAAATTAAAAAAGGCAGATATAGGTAAAATTTTTACAGTTATTCTAAGTAAAGAAGATGTGGAACATAAAAAGCCTAGTCCAGAAATACATAATAAAATAATGAAAAAGTTAAATGTAACACCAGAAGAATGTTTAGTTATAGAAGATGCATTAATTGGTGTACAAGTAGCTAAAAATGCTGGAATTGAAGTGGTAAATATGTATGATAAATATTCAGACTCAGACAGAGAAGAAATTAATAAATTATCAGACTACAAGGTTAAAAATTTTAAAGAATTAATAGATATTTTAGATAGGAGATAATAGGGACGTTCCTTAAATCTCTATTATGCAAAAAATAGTATTAACAAAGTTTTGATAGGAGATATAGTAATGGATATAGTTGCGGGTTGCATTATGAAAAAAGATAATAAAATTTTAATGGTACAAGAGGCAAAAGAAAAGTATTATGGACAATGGAATTTTCCGGCAGGACATGTAGAAGAAGGGGAAAATATATTAGAAGGTGCTATTCGTGAAGTAAAAGAAGAAACAGGATGTGATGTTAAATTAACAGGAGTATTGCCAATGAAAGTAGTGTATCAGAAAGGTGCTCCAACATTAATTGTAGAATTTACAGCAGAAGTAGTAAATGAAACCATAAAAATTGATAAAAATGAAATTTTAGATGTTAAATGGATTCAAATAGAAGAAATCAAAAACATGGATGAAAAAACTTTAAGAGCGATAGAAACTAATAAAGCGACATTTCAGGATTTCATAAACAATAAAATTTATCCGTTAGATATCTTTGACACAAGAAAATATATACTATAATCAAAAGGGGAGAAATAATAATCATGTTAGAATTAGTAACACCAACAATGGAATACAAAGAAAAAGCAATAGATTTTATAAACGAATTTTATGAATATAAATCAGATATAAATGGAACAGGAGGATTATATAGATATTTAGATGACTATGAAGGTTGGCTAAAAAAATTAGAGGAAGACAAAAACCGTCCCGTAACAGAAGAAAAAGTGCCAGCAGAAACATTTTTCTTAGTAAGAAAAGAAGATGATAAAATAGTTGGTATGATTAATATTCGTTTAGCTTTAAATGAGAAATTTAGAAAAATAAATGGAAATATAGGATATTCCATCAGACCAACCGAAAGAAGAAAAGGATATAATAATATAAATCTATATTTAGGATTAAAAAAATGTAAAGAACATGGAATAAAAGAAGCTTTACTAACAGTGGATAAGGATAACGTAGGTTCTAAAAAAACAATATTAAGATTTAATCCAAGATTTGAAAGAGAATATTATGATGAAGAAACACATAAATGTATAATTCAATTATATTGGATAGATGTAGAAAAAGGAATTGAATTATGGGAAAGTGAACATTAAGGAGGAAGAAATGATAGATTTACATATGCATACAGTATATTCTGATGGAGATAAGACTGTAGAAGAAATATTAAAATTATGTGAAGAAAAACATTTAGAATATATATCAATTACAGATCATAATAATTGTATGCAATATAAAGATGAGGCTTTTAATAAAAATATTTTTTCTGGAAAAGTAATAAAAGGAGTAGAATTACAAGGCTCAGTACTTAATAAGTGTATAGAGATATTAGCATATGATTATAATATAGATATTTTATCTGAATGGATTAATAAATATTTTTCGGAAGAAAAATTAAGAGAGAGAAGAAACAATCAAAAAGTAAGATTTTTAGAAATTTGTGATAAGAATGGACTAAAATATGATGAAAGTAAAATAATTTATCCTAAGAAGGTTACAGCTTTTATAGAAAGATCTATATATGATGAAATAATAAGATATGAAGAAAATCGCGAAAAATTGGGAGAATATGCTAAACATTTTGGCTTGTTTTATAGAAAATGTTTAACAAATATAGAAAGTCCATTTTATATGAATTATACAATAGATTATCCTACATATGAAGAAATAGTTGATAGTATTCATATGGCAGGAGGAAAAGCATTTTTGGCACATCCATTTGAGTACAAATTTAATAATACTTTAGAATTTATAGATGAAATACGAAAAATAAGAGAACTTGATGGAATAGAATGCTATCATCCTTCAGCAGAAGAAGATAATAGAATTAATATTTTAAAGGAATATGCAAATAAAAATAATTTATATATTAGTGGTGGAAGTGACTATCATGGAAGTCCAAAACCAGACATAGAAATAGGGTCTGGGAAAGGTAGTTTACAAATTCATAAAGATATTATAGAGAAATGGCATAGGGATTAATAAGGACCAATCGGGATTTGGGGACGTTCCTATAATCCCGATTATAAAAGATAAAAGTTTTTCTGAAGGAGATAAAATGTTTAATTTAAAAGGAAATGTATGCATTTTAGGAGATAGTATTGTCTATGGTGCGTGGGATGAAGAAAAACACGGATATGTAAATAGATTAAGGGAAGATTTAAAGGAAAATAATCAAGTAGAGAATGTATATGGACTCGGAATTCCTGGAGAGACAACAGCAGGATTATTAAAAAGACTTGATACAGAATTACAACCTAGAACTCCTAATACAATAATAGTTGGCATTGGAATAAACGATACTATCTATATTAAAAATAAGCAACAAGAGTCAATAAATATAAAAGAATTTATAAGTAATATTAGCAAAATTATTGCTATCGCAACCATATATACAAACAACATTCTAATGCTAGGATTGACAAACGTAATTGAAGAACGTACAACTCCGATTTTATGGAATGATAATGAAATGTATTTTAATGATACTATAAAAAAATATGATATTGCTCTTGAGGATTATTGTAATATGAATAAGGTTCAATATTTAAAATTGTTTGATTTATTACAACAAACTGACTTTTCTGATGATGGAATACATCCAAACGAAAAAGGTCATGAAAAAATATATAAAGCCATAAAATCGAAAGGAGAAAAATATGATTTATAAATATAATGAAGCTAAAAAAAGAAATGTTGGAGACAATATGCAAATCACTGATTTATATCCTGTAAAGGATATGCCAATAGATTTTGTTATTGGTGAATTGAATGAATTTCATGGAACGTTCTGCAATACAAAAAGTAATAAGTATTATTTTATATTAGAAGGAACTGCGAAAGTACAAATAGGAGAAGAAGTAAGTGAAGTTAATAAAGGAGACTTTATAGAAATACCTATTAATATGCCTCACAGCATTGATGGAAATGTTAAATTTGCGATTATGTGTACACCATCATTCGATATAGAAAGTGAAAAAGTCTTATAGGAGATTGATTTTATGGATATAATCAACCAAATTCAAGAAGAGCTTATAAAAAGATGCAACTCATACGAAGCAAAAACAGGATATAATTACTGGGAAGATCATATTAAACATGTGGTAAGAAATGCTATAGAATTAGCTAAGCAATATGGTGCTGATGTAGAAATCGTAACATTAGGGGCGTTACTTCACGATATAGCAACACCGTCTGAATATGGTCCAATGGAAGAACATCATATTTACGGGGCTAAAATAGCAGACGAGTTATTACATAAGTTAAATTATCCAGAAAATAAAATAGAACATGTAAAAAAATGTATAGAAAATCATAGGAGTAGCAGAAAAGCAGAAAGAAATACAGTAGAAGAACAATGTGTAGCTGATGCAGATGCAATATCACATTTTGATGCGATACCATCATTATTTTCATTAGCATATAAAGATAGAAAAATGAATATACAAGCTGGAGCAAATTTTGTAAAAGAAAAATTAAAAAGAGACTATCAAAAATTAAGTCCTAAAAGCAAAGAATTAATACAAGCAAGATATAAAAATATAATGAAAGAGGTATTTTTAGAAGAATAATATGGAAGAATTAGAACCAATAAAAATTTTATGGGATTACATGGATTTAAAACAACAACCTGAGAAATCAGATTGTATAATTGTACTAGGATGTAGTGATACAAGTTTAGTAGATATTGCAGTAGATTTATATTGCAAAAAATATTCTGACAAAATTATTTTTTGTGGAGGTTTGGGAAAAATAACTAAAAACATATGGAATGAAACAGAAGCTGACAAATTTGCAAAACTTGCAATAGAAAAGGGAATTCCAAAAGAAAGCATATACATAGAGAATAAATCTACAAATACTGGAGATAATTTTAGGTTTGCTAAAAAACTTATGCAAGATGTAGGGTTAAATATAAAAACATGTTTAATTGTCTGTAAACCATATGATGCAAGAAGAAATGATGCTACATTTAGAAAAATACTTCCGGAAATGAAGGGTATTTTTATTACAAGTGAAGTATCATGTGAAGAATACTATAAAAATCATTCTAAAGAATGGATTGATGTTTTAGTAGGAGATATTCAACGAATGAAAGTGTATCCAGAATTTGGGTGGCAAGTTAAAGTAGATATACCTATTAAAGTATGGCAAGCATATGAAGAACTCGTAAAAAGAGGTTATAATAAATATATAATACAAGAGTAATATTAATATTTATAAATCAAAAAGGAGGAAAAAATGGAAAATTATTTTATTATTCATGGTTCATTTAGTACACCATATTCAAATTGGATTGCCTGGTTAGCTGATTTTATAGCGACAGACGGAAAGGAAGTATATGTACCACAATTTCCAATAGGAGTGGGAAAACAAAATTATAAAAATTGGAGTAAATTATTAAAATATTATGCAGACCTAGGGTTAATAAACGAAGAAACCACAATAATAGGACATAGTATTGCACCAGTTTTTATTTCTAAGTTTTTAATTGAAAATAAAATAAAAGTCAAAAAGTTAATATCAGTATGTGGATTTAATAATTACTTAGGAATCGATGAAGATTATGATGCAGTAAATGAATCAATGTACTTAGATAATATTGAAGACGTTAAAAAGTATGCTAAAGAAATAATATGTTTTTATTCTAATAATGATCCATATGTAAAATATGAAGTCGAAAAAGACTTTGCAGATAAGATATCAACTGAAAGTATTTTAATACCTGATGCAGGACATATAAATTCGGAAAGCGGATATGATACATTTGAAGAAATAGTAAGTTACTTATAGGAGGAAAAAATGTTTAATGTAGTACATGTTGCAATAAGTGTAAGCAATATAGAAAAAAGTATAGATTTTTATAAAAGATTTGGATTTAAAGAATTTAAATCTTGGGATGCAGAAGATGAGAGCATAAAAATAAGAATGTTAAAATTAAATGATTTTATATTAGAAATATTTTGCTATACAAATTATATAGAATTACCTAAAACTGCTAATTCTACAGCAACAGATTTGCCTGTACTTGGTACAAAACATTTTGCTTTAGGAGTATCAAATATTGAAAAGGCTAAAAGATGGGTGTTGGAAAACAAAATTGCAGATGAAGTAACTATAAATGTTGGTAGATTAGGCAAGCCATATTTCTTTATAAAAGATCCAGATGGAATCTTAGTAGAAATAATAGAGAATGATATACCTAAAACAGATTTACCAGATACATCAAAACAAGAAATAGCTAAAATAATAAAAAATGTCAGCGATACAGGTTTTTATTCTAAAAATAGATTCCATTCTATGGAACATATAGCAAAAGTAGTTTTGTTTTCATATTTACTAGGAAAAGAAGAAAAATTAACAGAAAAAGAGATGAAACTATTATTAGTATCAGCAGCTTTTCATGATTGTGGCAGAAATGGAAATGATGGAGAAAACGAACATGCCGAAGCAGGAGCTAAACTTGCAGGAGAATATTTTATAAAAAATCTAACTAATCCATTTAATATAAATGAAGAGGAGATACCAATAATACAAGTAGTAATACACTATCATGAACATAAAGAACAAGAATTGGGAAAATTAAATAAAGATGGAATACTATTTTTAATTAAAAAATACAATGCACCTAGTGATAAAATAAGTGAAATAGAAAATTTATGTATGTTATTAAAGGATGCAGATGCTTTAGATAGAGAAAGATTTGCAACATATGGAAAATTGGATCCAAAATATTTAAGAAGTAAAAGTGCAAAAACACCACAGATGTTAAAATATGCAAAAGAGATTAACCAAGCTGTTGCGAAAGAAATATTAAAGAAGATTTATGGAATAGAAAATATAAAAGAAGAAATTGATAGTGTCAAATTATTAGAAGAGTTAAAAATAAAAAAAGTTGAAATGCTAGGTGAAGAGACTAGTTTATGTGTAGAAGAAATTTTAGATTTATTATTTTAAGGAGAATGTTATGAAAATTTATCTAATAAGGCATAGTGAATCAATAGATGACATAGAAGATTGCTATGGTGGAATTGCAGATTTTGACTTAAGTGAAAATGGTATTAAAAAAGTAGAACAATATGAAATAGAAAATTTAGGAATAGAGAAAATATATACGAGTCCATATAAAAGAGCATATCAAACTGCTAAAATATTAAATAAAAAGTTAAATGTAGATTTAGAAATTATAGATAATATAAGAGAATGCAATTCTTATGGAATTTTATCTGGAGTAAATAAGGAAAAAGCTAAAAAAATATTTAGTTATGTTTTCGATATGCAAAAATATAAAAATACGGGTTACTATTTAGGTACAAGTTTTTTAGGTGGAGAAGATATAAATGAATTTGATAAACGTGTAGAAGAGGGCATAACAAAAATTATAAGTAAAAGTAAAGAATTAAATACTATAGCTATTGTAACACATGGTGGTGTATATAGAAGTATTTATAAAAATATTCTTAAAGTAGATAAGAAACTAGATCAAATGGATGATTTAGCTACTACAGAACTTAAATATAATAATGGCAAGTTTGAGATTATAAATAAACAGGGAATAGTATTTGGAGAAACAATATAAACTAAAATACTTTTTAGCCGAACTTTAGATAGGATACTAAGGTTCGACATTTTATATATATTATCAATATGGTTTAATAAAAAAATATTTACTTTAAAAAAATATGGTGGTAAAATATAATTCCTACAGAAAAAGCTGATATGTTCTGTAAAATAATTTTTATGGAGGAGGATAGAGTTACTTACGTTATAATTTTCAGCAGAAAGGGAGCATAAATATGGCGATGTCTAAAGGAAGAAGAAGACGGAAGAGAAAGGCTATAAGATTCGGACGGGTTGTAGGTGTTATTATTGCATTATTAGCAGTAATATTCTTATTTTCGCCACTGTCAATGGAAGATAAAACTATTGAAGTTGAAGTTGGAACAGAAGTTAAAGATGAACCTACAATAAAGTACCTTGGTTTTAATGTTTCTAAAGATGTTACAATTACTGGTAATGTTGATACCTCTAAAGTAGGCGAATATAAAATAACCTACAAATGGGGATTAAAATCTGCTACAAGAACTATAAATGTAGTAGACACTACTGCGCCAGTTATTGATATGCAGGGTGGTAGCACACTGTATGTTGAAGATTTTAACAATCTGGAAAGTTTAGACCCAGGAGTTGTAGTAACTGACAACTATGATGAAGATGTTAAAGCAAAACGCGAAAGACATAAGATCGGTGATTCTGAATATGAATTCGTGTATACTGCAACAGATTCATCAGGAAATCAAGCAAAAGTAGTACGGAAAATTATAAAAGCAACAGGAGTAATTTATTTAACATTTGATGATGGACCATCAAATGTTACTCCAGAAATTCTGGATATTCTTAAAGAGAATGACGTAAAAGCGACATTTTTTATTGTGAATTATTTAGAAGAGGACAAGAGTAAGATTCAAAGAATTATAGATGAAGGTCATACTCTTGGGTTACATGGTTTGTCTCATGATTATGCTACAATTTATTCGTCGGTAGATGCAATTACAGAGAATTTCATTGGATTGCAGAAGAAAGTAATGAATGATTTCGATTATAATGCAATATATATAAGATTCCCTGGAGGAGCATCTAATACCATCAGCAAGAACTATTGCGATGGTGTAATGACAGCAGCAACCAGTAAAGTAGAGCAAGAAGGCTTTACGTATTATGATTGGAATGTTGATGTAGACGATGCAGGAAGTGCAAGGACAACAAACAAAATTTACGAAAATTTTGTAGCAGGAATTGCACCAAAGCGCGAAAATGTTGTACTAATGCATGATGGATATGGACATCAACCAACAGCAGATGCTTTGCAGGAAATTATAGACTATGCCAAAGAGAATGGATATGTGTTTTCAGCAATTACGGAGGATACTATTCCAGTCCAGCATGGTGTGAATAACTGAAGAGCTAAACAAAAGAAACATGATAATGCGATTATTGTGTTTCTTTTGCCATATTGACATGTAGACGAAGCTAAAATAACTTTATAAGATTATTGCATTTCTGATTAACTTGTGATAAAACACAAATATGGAGGAAAAAATGAATAATTTTAATAAAGATATGCTTACTGGCAATACTAAAGAGGCCATAGACTTTTTGGGTAGAAAATGGAAATATGAATGTATGAGCTGTGCTATTGCAAAAGGAGAATTAGAGCTTCCTGGAGGACTAATATATGAAGATGAATATATTACTATTGGAGCTGATACAGAAATTCCATTGAATGGTTTTATTATAATTGCAACTAAACGTCATGTTAATTCTATTGCAAATTTAAATACAATAGAAAGACATGAATTGATAGATTATATTGCAAGGATAATAGAGGCATTAAGAGAACTTAATATAGTTCACGAAGTAACGATAGTACAAGAAGAAAGGTCAAAACATTTACATGTATGGATTTTTCCATGCTATAAAAAATATAAGGAAATGTTTGGAAAAGGCGTGGGAGCAATTAAAAATACATGTGAATACGTAAAAAGTAACGCAAGTGATGAAGACATACAGCAATGTTTAAAGACTGTACAAAAATTAAAAGAATATTTTAAGGAGGTATAAGGAATGAGAGAGTTGATGCAAGAAATTTCTAAGTATATTGGAAATGAGGTATATGGAATAGAGAATGAAATATCTTATGTAGAGGACAAGGTGTTGCCTCTATATGATACCAATATTGGAGGTCATGGTAGAGATCATATAGTAACAGTAATATTAAGATCTTTTGAGATAATGTCAGAGTTTAAATTGGCATTGAATCCAAAGATTGTACTAATAACTGCTGCTTATCATGATATTGGATACAAAAAGGATCCAGACAATCATGAGCAAGTTTCAAGCGAGATGTTCTTGGCAGATAAGGAAATTCAAAAATTCCTTGAGCCAGAAGAAGTTAAAATTACTGCAGAAGCAATTGTTGACCATAGAGCAAGCCTAGAATATGAGGCAAGAAGTGAATATGGTAAGTTGGTATCTTCTGCTGATAGAGAAACTTCTGTAGAGAATATGTTAAAACGTTCTTTCTTATACCAAGCAGATAAGCACGCTGACGAAAATCCATCAGTAGAACAGATTATCGAATATTCTTTTAAAAAATTGACTAAGAAGTTTGGTAAAGATGGATATGCGAAAATGTATTATCCAGACAAGAAGTATACTGATTATTTATCAGAGATGCAAGACTTACTTGATAATAAGCAAAAATTCATCGAAAGAGAAATGAAGTTTGTGCCTTTATTAAATAAGTAAAAATTAAAAATGGGATCACAATAGGTTTAACTATTTGTGGTCCCATTTTTGCCAGAATTATGAACAAGTTAGAACGAAAAGTACATATCATAAAGAGAAAAAATTCTTTGTATCTCTTCTTCTGTAACATTTGCTCTATTAGTGCGTTTATTTAGCAGTAAAACTAATTTGCTAAAATATGCATCATAATCTGGACGAGGTGTCTCTAATTGAGCCGAAAGTTCAGGAGAATAGTCATCACATACGAACTCAAGTGGCAAGTAATTAAGTGATGGCAATCTTCTGTATACTTTAAAAAGATCTACGAGTTTCACAAGTTCCGGTAAGATCTTTAAAAAGTTATCACACTTCTTCATGTAGTTTTCATCTGGACATCTTGGAACGAAGTCTTTTCTAAAAACTTCACGCTCATATCTTTCTTCTGCAGTCAATCTGTATTCCAAAGGATGAGTTATGACCGCATACAATCCAATTTGATATGATTTTGGAATATCTGCAATCATTTTCTCAGCCTTTTCTATTCGATTGATTGATGCAGAAAAGATAACACTATAACCTTGCTTAAGAGCAAGATTTAAAAGTTCATCCTGAACATCCTTAGCAAAGCTAGTTGTAAGGTCTGCCGAGATTGTCCAATAATCGGACAAAATTTCCTTGATATCAGGGTGATAAACCCTAAACTCGTCAATATCAAGGGTAATAAATTCCTGCTCTGGAAAATCGCATTCAATTTTGACTTCCAAACCTGTTTTTCCAGCACCGGATGGACCGGTTGCGAAAACGAAAACAGGGTTATTGCTTGCATTGACATTGGCAAATATAGAGTCTTTTATTTTCGAAAAAGCATTCCAAAATTCTGAACTACGAGCTCCTTTCTTAGAAACATTAAACTTCTGGAATAAAAATTCTTTATCCATTATTCAGCCCTCCTTATTAAGATAATTTAATTATAAGGTGAACTATAAGTTATGTCAACGAATACGTTGCAAACTAGATATTTTTAAGGTATAATATATTATCTAAAGAGATAGGAGGAAATATATGAAAATAGATTTACATATGCATACAACAGCTTCAGATGGAGAATATTCACCAACAGAAGTTGTAAAAATGGTAAAAGAAAAGGGACTAGAGATATTTGCAATAACAGATCATGATACTACAAGTGGTGTAGATGAGGCGTTAGAAGAAGCAAATAGACAAGGCCTACGTTTAATTCCAGGAATTGAATTTTCAGCTAAAGATAATGAAGCTAAAAAAGTACATATACTAGGATATAATTTGGATTATAGAAATCCTGACTTTATTGCAATATATAAAAGTTATACTGATGATAGAAATAGGAGAAATAATGAATTTATACAAAAATTTAATGAATTAGGAATTAATATAACATTAGAAGATGTAAAAAAATATGCTAAAAATGTAAATATTCGTAAACCAGAATTTGCAAAGGCCTTGCTAGAAAAGGGTTATATTACAGATGAAGAAGAAGCATATACGAAATATTTAAACCAAGAACCATTTAAAAGTATAAAAAGGGAAAAAGGTGAAATGAGTCCTAAAGAAGTAATTGAGACAATCAAGAGATTTGGAGGAACAGCTGTATTAGCACATCCATACACTTTAGAATTAGAGGGAGAAAATCTAATAAAAAAAATAGAAGAATTTATCAGTTATGGACTTGAGGGAATGGAATGTTTTCATTCTAGACAAACTAAAGAGCAAATGGAAGAATATGAAAAAATTGCTAATAGCTATAATTTAATTATAACTGTAGGTAGTGATTTTCATGGGCCAAACGTTCATCCAAACATCGAGATAGGAACAGGTAAAAACAATAATATTGTAGATGCAAGAGTAAAAAATATAGAAAAAATAATTGGTTAAAACTTATATAATTTTTATATAAGTTTTTTTTGTTTATAAATGAGTAATATTTAATCTAATTGATATTTAATTATGCATGTTGTATAATTAGGCTATTAAAGGAGAAATATGATGTTTAATGAAATAATAGAATCAAATAAGTATGTAATAGAAAATGCAAAATATATTCAAATAAATAAGGATGAAATAAAAAAGTTTGCAAATGGAATACAAGAGGTAAATATAAAAAATTGGTTGTACAATTCCCCATATAATTTATTAGATGAAAATGTAGAAACAATAATAACATTTTTACTATATTTTGAGGCTATAGACTTTTCTTTTTGGGGAAGTCCAAAATGGCAAATAGAAACAATTAACGGAAAAGAAGATGGCTCTATGGCACTTATGTTTGCAATGCTAAGATATATAAGAGAAAATAAGTCATTTGATAATTTAACAAAAGAAAACTTTAAAGAATATCTAAAAGGTAATGTAGAGATTCCGCTTTTTGAAGAAAGATTTAAAATTATAAAAAATGTTAATAAAGTTGTAAACGAAAAATTCGGTGGAGATTTTTACAATGCAATATATAACCTAACAAACGATGAAGAATTATTTAAATTTATAATAGATAATTTTGAAGATTTTAAAGATATAAGGACATATGAAGGTAAAACAATATATTTTTATAAATTGGCACAATTATTAACATCAGATATTTTGCATATAAGGGAAAAGAAAGAAAATATAAAAGTAGACTGCTCACATTTAGTTGGATGCAGTGATTATAAAATACCACAAGGCTTACGAGCACTAAATTTAGTAAAATACAATAAAGAATTGGCAGATATAGTTGACAATAAAGTAGAAATACAAGAAAATTCAGCATATGAGGTAGAAATTAGAGCAACAGTGATATATGTAATAGATGAAATAAAAAGATTATTAAATAACAAAGTAAATTCAATAGAATTAAATGATTATATTTGGCTTATGTCAAAGAATAAGGAATTACCAAAAAGACCATATCATTTAACAAGAACTACAAATTATTAATCAAAATTTAAGTAGGGATTTAGTTATGGATTTTGGTAGGGATTTGGGGACGTTCCTTAAATCCCTGTAAATATATTAATTAGGAAGTAGATGGAAATGAAAGTTTTATCACTAATGGAGCCATGGGGAAGTTTAATTAAAGAAAAAGTAAAATATATCGAAACAAGAAGTTGGAAAACAAACTATAGAGGCGAGTTATACATTCATACTAGTTTAAAAAAGATTCCAAAAAATGACAAAAGAATACAAGAACTGGTTAATTTATTAAAAGATAAAGATATAAAATATGGATATATAATTGCAAAATGTAATTTAGTTGATTGTATTTATATGGATGAAGAATTTATAAATAAAATAAAAACAGAAAATCCAACAGAATATAAATGTGGGGAATATGCTGTTGGTAGATATGCTTGGGTATTAAAAGATATAAGAAAAATAGAAGCAATACAAGCAAAAGGACATTTAGGAATTTGGAATTATTAAATGTGCAAAATATTAGAATAAAAATTAAAAAAGGGAAAAAAGGAACGTCCCTAAATCCCGAGGAACGTACTAAATAGAAGGAACTTTCTAAAATCCGAGGAATGTACTAAATATGAGGAATGTTCCCAAATCCCGAAGGAGGAGAAAATGGAAGTATTATTTGCAACAAACAATCCAGCTAAAGTAAAAATATATGCTAATAGACTAGAAGAAAATGGGATTAATTTAAAAACATTAAATGACTTAAATATAGCTGATTCTGTAGAAGAAAATGGAAAAAATTCCATAGAGAATGCTATAATAAAAGCTAAAGGGTATTATGAATTTGTAAAAGTACCAACGATTGGGATGGACAATAGCCTTTTTATAGAAGGTATAGATGAAGCAGATCAACCGGGAACACATGTAAGAAGAGTTCATGGTAAAAGATTATCAGATAAAGAAATGATAGAATACTATACAGGGTTAGTAAAAAAATATGGCAAGAATTTAAAAGCAAAATGGGTTTATGGAATGGCTATATATGATGGAAAAGATGTACAAACTTTTACTTGGTCAAAAGGAGATTTTTATTTTGTAGGAAAACCATCGCCAATTTTAAATGAAGGTTATCCTTTAGACTCTATAAGTGTATTGCCAGACACTGGTAAATATTTTGTAGATTTAACTAGAGAAGAAAAAGATGAGTACAAAAATAAAAATGCAAAAGATGATGATGTGATAAAATTTATTTTATCAAGCTTGAACTTAGGGGACGGTCCTAAAAGTTCAAAAAGGTAACATAAAAAATGAACTTTAAGTTTTGTCCCTAAAGTTCATAAAATGGAGGAATAATGAGAATACCAGATGAATTAGAAGATAAAATAGCAAATGAAATAAATAATATAAAGCTGACAGATTTAAGGGATACTGCAAAAATTTTAAGTGATAGGTATATGAATGCTAAAAGAACAGGGCAAAGTTTATTGAATAAAGATCTAGAGGTTCTTGCTTATTCTATTATTAGGATGCCGGCTACTTTTTGTGCAATTAATAAGGCACTAGAAGAGACTGTAAAAAGATATAATCCTAATATAAAAACAGTGTTAGATATAGGTTCAGGAACTGGAGCAGGTGAATGGGCTGTACTTAGCAATATAGATGTAGAAGAAATTACTTGCATAGAGCGTGAAAAAGAAATGGAGAATATGGCTAAAAAATTATTAGAAGGTCATAACAATATAAAGTGGAAGAATCAAGATATAGTTCAAAGCAATATTAATGATAAAGCGGATTTAATAATAACTTCATATATGATAAATGAGCTTAAAGAAGCGAGCAAAGAAAAAGTAATAAAAGAAATCTTACAAGCTTTTAAGATGTTAGTAATATTTATAGAACCAGGAACTCCAGAAGGATTTAATAATATAAGAAAAGTACAAAGGTTAGCAATAGAAAGTAACTTGAATATAATAGCACCATGTACTTGTCAGACAGAATGTAGTTTGCCAGTAGATGATTGGTGCCATTCTACAGTTAGAGTAGAACGAAGTAAAGTTCATAAATTTGTAAAAGATGCAGATGTACCATATGAAGACGAAAAATTTTCTTATATAGCAATTTCAAGAGATAAAATAGATAATAGTGGTGCTAGAATATTAAGACATCCTAACATTTCTAGTGGCTTTATAAAAGTTAAATTATGCAACAATGGAAGTATAGAAGAGAAAACAATAACGAAGAAAGAAAAAGATTTATTTAAGAAAATAAAAAAATTAAAGTGTGGGGATTTGATATGATTAATTTAGAATTATATAAAATATTTATTTTTGTAGCAAAAGAAGAAAATATAACTAAAGCAAGTGAAAAACTAAATATATCTCAACCAGCAGTAACAAAGCATATAAAGAATTTGGAAGATCAATTAGGTGTTACTTTATTTAAAAGAAATAAATATGGAATGGAGCTAACAGACAAAGGCAGAGAATTATTTAGTGAGGTAGAAGAGCCTATAATAAAAATATATAATGCCGAAAGAAAATTTACTAGTATTAGAAATATACATTTAGGTTCACATGTTACAATGCTTAGTAGAATGTTTGGAAAATGTATCGCAGAATATTATAAATTGAATCCAACTAGCCAAATAGAAGTAACGAATGAAACATTTAATGATATGTTAAATATGTTAGAAAATCAAAAGCTTGATATTGTACTTTCTAAAAAGGTTGACGAAAGTGTATATAATACAAACAAGATTGAATTTATTAAATTAGGCCTATTGCATGATATATTTGTAATTAATACTAATTCAAAATATAAAGATAAAATTTTTAACAAAGAGCAGTTATCAAAAGAGAAGATATATACTCCAAAGAGAACATCAATTACTACTATAAATTTAATGAAAGAATTAAACCTAACAGATGGTATGGAAAATATTAAAAATATTACATATACAACAATGCTTGGAATTCTAAAAACTGAAGATAGTATCGGACTTATAACAAAAGAATATATAAAAGATGAATTAAAAGAAAATAAATTAGCCATCTTAAAAACAGATTTTGAGTTTGAACCAATGGAATTTGGCATATATATAAATAAAGAAAATAAGTTTAAAGAATTAAAAGATTTAATTAAAATAATGAAAAATGAGTTTTTGCAGGTATAACAGTTGGTTATATCTGCATTACTTATTTGTATTTTACATAATCTATAAAAGTGACTATAATTGTAAATGTAACTAAAAATACAATGTTTTCATAATAATATAGGAGGAAAAGAAATGAAAACAGAGAAAGTTAAAGCAATTTTAAGTGCACCAACTGTAACACTTAAAGAGTTATTAAACAAACCGGAATTATTGGATGGCAAGGAAGGATTTTGGTTTTCTACTCCTTATGCTTTTCCAAATCCGGCTGGACCGGTTTTTCGGAAAATGAGATTAGATGAAAACAAAAGATGGATTATCTCAGATATTGACACAGGAGATGATTACGAAGAGTTTCAGGGCGCCATGCCTTATAAAGACAGCGAGCTTTTTATGTATCCACATTTGGCATGGATGCTTGAAGGCGACTCTATCGAGGGTCATCTGTATTAAAAGCGAGGAACGGTATTGTAATAGAAACAATACCGTTCTTTGCTTTTTTTTATGAAAATGATATAATTTAATAAATAGAAATAAAGGAGAAAGCTATGGGAAAAATAATAAAAGTAAGAGAAGTAGGAGATCCAGTACTTAATAAAATTTCAGAAGAAGTTGATATAACAAATATCAATAATGATGTTTTAGATGTTATAGATGATTTAAAAACAACTCTCGAAGATGGGGTGGGATTTGGTATTGCTGCACCACAAATTGGTATTAACAAAAGAATTATAGTAGTTGGAGCCAAAAAGGAAAATGTAAGATATAATGATGCAGAGGATATACCATTAACTGCTATGATAAATCCACAATGGGAGAAATCATCAGATGAAACAGATATACAATTTGAAGCTTGTTTAAGTGTACCTGCAATAGCTGGTAAAATTGAAAGATTTAAACATATTACCTTACAATATTACAATGAACAAGGAGAAAAAATAGAAAAGGAGATACATGGATTTTTTGCTAGACTTATTCAGCATGAATGTGACCACCTAGACGGATTTACATTATTAAATAGAGTTACAGATAAGGATGGTTTTGCAACAAAAGAAAATAGGAAGAAATATAATTTATAAAGATAATGTGTAGGCAGGAACCATATGGGTTTCTGTTTTTGCATTATTACGAGAATATACAACAAGCAGTAACGTTTACATAAATTTACAAAATGAGAAAATCATGGTATAATTAACTATAGTATTAATGGAGGAAAAAGAAGATGAGTGATATAAAATTAAAAGATTTATTAAGATTATTCCCTCAAGTAATATGCAGTGTTGAAAACTTAAATGTAATAAGTAACGGAAGAGTTGATTTAAGTGAATTAGCAGTAAAATCAGGAATGACAGAAATCGTAGAAAATAATTCACAAGTATACAAGGACTTTATTAAAAAAAATGAAAAATATATAGATATGAATAAATATTTAACTTATCAATTAGCTTGTTATAAAGATATGCCTTTGGAAGAACAGGAATTACAAAAATATATTTCGATAATAAAAGATCTATTAAAAGATAGACCTAATACAACTATATATATGTTAGCTCAAGAAAATGGTGTATCAAAAGTTGTAGAATATTCTTCTTCAAAAGGATTGATACCTGAGGCAAAAGAAGTAAAACTAGGAAATCCAAAATATGATAAAATTTTTGAAGATGAAAATTTATTTATGGATCTAGCAGGAATTTTAATGACTTCAGATTTAAAGAAAATATTACCTAATCGTTTGGCAGAAATAGTAGAATATAAAGCACTTACCAATGCAATTAGAAATACTCCAGATGTTGATTTAGATAATAATCCAGATAATAATATTGAATTTAGAATGAACAGTGTATCAGAAATAATGGAAGATATGAGTAGATTTAAAGATAAATTAAATATTGATAATTGGTTATTAATAGCTGGATATAGATTAAAGAATTTTATACAGGTAAATCTTACAAATGGAGAACTTTCTGAAACTGAAGTACAAAGTGTAGAAGTAGTTTTTAACCAATTAAGTGAAGTATCAGATTTATTAGGTGATTCTAGAAAAATAAAATTTAAAGGAAAATTAGAATCAAAAGAAGATGGTAAATATAAATATGTTTCATATTCAGCGAAGGAATTAAGTTCAGATGTTGCACGACTTAGGAAGCTAGTTCTTCCAAATAACTTTAAAGTTAAGGACGATGTATTAGATGAATTTCAAGAAGGAGATTTAACAGTTAAAAAATTATTTGAAAAAGTAAGAAAGCCAGATGAACTATTAGAAAAAGAGGATCCACCACAAATTGATAGATTAGCAAAGTATAAAGTGAATTTTATATCACCTGAAGAAAAGAAAGCAATATTCTATAGTTATGATGAACAACCAATAGCATATAGGGGAACAAAAGGAAAAGCATATGAAGGACATGCAATCTTTATATATCCAAGAAAAGATTTTGCAATTTTAGAGTGTTTTTATAATAAAGATAAAGACGGAGGAAAGAGATATTCATATGGGGATGCAACAGTTATTGTGCCTACAGAACAATTAGAAGAATTTTTGAAAAGTAAAGAAAAATTAGAAAACATTCCATTAGCAAGAGAATTAAAATCTCCATCTGGAGAAAAAGCAAGACCTGTAAAATATGTAGAAAATGAGAAAACAACTAAAAAACAATTAAGTAAAAGAATAGAACAAAGAAGACCTGTTAGAATATATCATACTAAAAATTGGAAACAAAGAATGTCAGGTATATTGTCAGGAAAAATAAATCCTTTTCTTATAACTATTGTTTCATCACAAAGAAAAAGGAAACAATCTATAGAGAACAGAGAACAAACTAGTGCAGAAGTTGAATTACAACAAGGCGAATAAATACACAAAATAGGATTTAGGGAGTGATACGAATGGGATTTTTAGATTTATTTAGAAAAAAGACCAAAAAGGTAACACGTTATAATGATCCAGAAACAGATAATGAAGCAGCACATGTTTTAAGAGAAATAACAGATGATGGAAAATTACAAATAGATTATATGGAAAAGCCAGACTCTAGAAAACCTTATGATTCTACAAGATTAGTATTAGAAACAATACCAGAAAATATAAATGGATATAAGGTATATACTGGAAAAGTTAGTTGGTATAATCAAGGCGATACAATAATGTTTGACAACAATGATTCAAGACACAGAGGCTGGACTATAAGAATGGGAGTTGAACCCACTCTGTTAAGAACAAATGATGAATATGTTAGTTGTGTAATGGTAGAGTTATTAAATAGAAGTAGAGTCAAATCATATATCGAGAGAGGATTAGTAGACAATCCAGATGTGCCTTGTGGTAATTATGTTGGTGGAATAGAAACTACTCCAGACGGAAGTTTTGGAAAAATATTTGATAATTTTATCGGAACCTATGTTCATAATATGCCTGCTGTACGTCAAGCAAGAGCCAAGTATCAAGAAAGACAAAGAATAGAAAGAGCAAAACAAGCAAGAAGAGAAGAATTATATAAAGAATTACAAGATTTAGATAGTCATGATAGTGATGCAAGATTTTAAGATTTAATATTTAAATTTAGTCGCTGTTATTTTAGATAACGGCGGTTTTTATGCACATTCTATTAAACTAACAATTTTAATTAATAAATTCTTGTATAAAAAAATAAAATATGGTATAACTAGTTAGCACAAAAATGGAGGGAAACAAAATGACAAATTTATTAATAAAATTATTCATAAAAGATAATGATGTTAGCAATTTAGAAACAAGAGGAAAGTATGGAATGCTTTCGAGTGCTACAGGAATTGTAGTTAATATTTTACTTTCAATAGTAAAACTTGTTATAGGAATAATTGCAAATTCAATTTCTATTATATCTGATGCATTAAATAATATTACAGATGTTGGATCTTCAGTAGTAACAATGATAGGATTTAAAATATCACAAAAGAAAATAGATAAAGACCATCCATGGGGACATGGTAGAATGGAATATATAACAGCATTTATAGTTGATATTATTATTTTAATGGTTGGATTTGAATTATTAAAAAGTTCAATAGATAAGATAATACATCCAGAGCTTCCAGCAGTAAATAATGTTACAATTATAATATTAGTTATAGCAGTACTTACAAAATTATGGCTATTTTTATTTTATAAAAAGATTGCCAAAACAATAGATTCTAATGCTATTAAAGGAAATGCATATGATAGTATTTCAGATTCTGTATCTACATTAGTAGTTCTAATATCAGCAGTCGTAGCTAAATTATGTGGAATATCAATAGATGGTTATGCAAGTTTAATAGTCTCTGTATTTATTCTATTTACAGGATATAAAGCAATTAAAGAAACAGTAGACTTATTATTGGGAATGAAGCCAGATCCAGAGTTTATAAAAGATATAGAAGAAGAAGCTAAAAAATATGATATGATTTCTGGAATACATGATATTATGGTTCATGACTATGGTCCGGGAAGGAAAATCGTTTCTTTCCATGCAGAAGTTCCAGCAGATGGGGATATCTGTAAGGTTCATGATATAATAGATCAAATGGAACAAGATTTATTTGAAAAATTTAATTGTATTACAACAATACATATGGATCCAATAGTTGTAGATAATAAAGAAATAAACGATATGAAAGATTTTACAGAAAAAATAGTAAAAGAATTAAATCCAGAGTTTTCTATACATGATTTCAGAATGACAGATGGAGGAAAAAGAGTTAACCTAATTTTTGATTTAGTAGTTCCAAGAGATAAAGAATATGATAAAGAAGAAATTATAAAAAATGTTCAACAAAAAATACATGAAAAAGGTAAAAAATATTTTGCAGTTATAAAAGTTGAAACATCATATATTTAAAACAAAAAGCAGCTTAAAAGTATGTACTTTATAGCTGCTTTTATAGTGTTTTACATTTCATCCAATAAGGAATTGGATACATCGCAAAGCTTACATATTAATTCATCCTTGTTTTCTATTTGTAGTATAACATTAATATCTGGTTGAATTTGATTTACCTTATTATCCCACAATACTTTATTTTTTAATATAGCTATGTTATCAAAATCGTTATTTAAAAGAGCATCAGATAAATCTAATAGTTTTATAAGAGAATTAAATATTAGTTCATCCTGAATTCTTCTATCATCATATGCTTTTTTTTCCTCGTCTGACATAAAATAATACTTTATATGGTCTAATGAATCGAGTAAACAACAACCAATAGCTGAACTACAAAAGAAAAGATAAACTTCACCTATAAACAATTTTAGATGTTCCCGTAGTTTTCTCATAAAACCTCCTTATAATAGCTTTTCAACAGTTAGTCACTAAGAATTTTAGCAAAATTGTAAAGATTTGTCAAAAAGTAGCAAAAATATTATGTATACAAGATTGACAATATATGATATAATCTAGTTGTTACTCCGTAAACTACAGAAAGCGATGCTTTATTAAAAGCTTTCTACCTAGGAATCAGAGGGAGTGATTCTATGAAAAAGCGGGTGCCTATAATATTGATTGGGATGGTAATGATATTTTTTATCTCATCAGTGTTATTTAATAGGCAAGCAACACTAAACTATGGTGACATAACAGATTTCTGCTACGAAATACAGCAAGCAGGACATCTTATATCACCAGATCCGGAAGCAGTTAAAGAATATACTGTTAAAACGGATCGTTATGGCAATCTTATTTTAGAGGTGACAGGAAACGAAGGGGAACAAGTTAGTTGTGAGATGACACCCGACTGTCAAATAATTGATAAGATTGTAGAAATCGATACTCTTAAATATTTATACGCAGTAATTTCAATAGCGGTTTTGCTTATGATTATTGTAGTTATAAAAGAGTATGCAAAAAAGCGAATAGGGACTTAGGGTCTCTATTCGCTTTTTTTTAATATTTGCCAAATTAATGTAAATGTGTTATAATGTTTGGTGCACTAGAGGTAGGAAAGGAACAAATATATAATGAAGTTATTTCATGTAGATTTTGTTCTAGTGCATTGATGCGAAAGGAGGACATAAGAATGAAGACATCATGGTATAATGATAACGCATCAGTTGAAGAAATTGTGAAGGTGCTTAAACAGTATCCTTCATATAAAACGAGTATTTTTAAGGATATAGTTTCACAGAAAGAGAAAATTTATCGAAACAATTCAACAGAATTTGATGGAAGTGAGGAGCTATTCGAAAGCTTACATGAGGTAGCAGAACTACCAAATCGAATTCTAAGTGGATATACGTATAGAAATATTTTCTCTGTACTAAAAAAATCTAAAATTAAAAAAGAAGATTTAGTGGAGTTATATGAAAACTATATTGGTAGTGCAAGACCAATATGGGTAGTCGAAGATTTTGATGGTCCAGCAATTGTTGCAAAACAGTATGGACCATATATGATTATTTTCTTTAACGAAAACCCGAAGGATTATTAATCCTTCGGGTTTTCCAATTATATTAATACATATCATATGAAAAAGCTGTAACACCTTTATCATCATATATAGTTAATTTAAAATATTTTGAATACTCATCTTGATAAGTATATGTCCAATAACCTAAACTATCGGCGCGATAGCTATCTTTTGGTTCGCCATATGCATTTATTACATCTTGTAAAGAACTACCATTATGAATTCCTTTTGCTAGTGTAAAAGATACTGGTTTTTCATCTTCATCTACAAATGCATTATCTACATCAATTGACCAGATGCTACATTCTGTAATATCTTTAGTTGAATCAGTATCATTAATAAAACCTATAGTTACTTCTGCATCAAAATTAGGATTTTCAATATCAATTGTTCCGATAACTTTTATCTCCTGGATTCATAACATATCCATTTGAATATCCATAATCAGCTAAATCGAAAGACCAACCATCATTTTTTAAATCTGAATAAGGAACATATAGTTTATAAGTTTTGTTGTTAAAAATAAATTCACAATCTTTCCAATCATCAGATATATTTCCATTAGAAACTGGCTGTGTAGTAGTTGTTGCAGTATTTGTAGTTTCATTAGTAGAAACATTATTTTTACTAGTTTCATTCTCGGCAGTTACTTGTGAATTTGTGTTTGAAACTGCTGTTGGATTTTCATCTTTATTAGATCTAATCATAAAGAAGAAAATTACTCCAAAGATAAGCATAAGTACAATTACAATAGAAAGAATAATAATAACTATTGTTGAAGCACTTATAGTTTTTTTAGAATTATTTTCTGACATAAAAAGTCCCCCTTTTAATAAAATATTTTATAACATGATTCTATTTGAAAAGAAATAATTAGTCAATAACAATAAATATTACTTTTATATTACATAAGTAGAATATAAGGAATTTAAAAATAAGAGAAAAATGAAGATAATTTACAAAAAAATCTAAAATAGAGTTATTATTTGAATTCAAATTTAAAAGAAAGCTAAAGACATCTAAATTAGTTATTATTGGAATTTGGCAAAATAATCCAATGCCAGTATAATATATACCAATGGTGCATTATTCTAGTCATACAACTTTACGAGGGTGGGGCTAAAAATCCACTAAAGAGCACATCGTTGAAGTTTCTTAGTATTGCGCGAAATGCCAGTTTTGTGTGGTACTAGGGAGTAAAGAGATTAGGGTATTATATAATGGCATATATGAAACTCCCTGATTTCGTGGAGGCTTAAATAAAGCAAGTAAATATAAATGTAGGAATACAAAATCTATATTATATATTTATGAAGCGATATTTAAGTATAACCTATGTTGAGTGCCAAGACACAAAATACATAGCGTAGCTTGTCTTGAGTGAATGTATTGGGATTAATACAAAAAGAATAAATTTATTTGGCCAAATAAATTTATTTTATATTATGAAATTATATTTGCAAAAAAGACTAGTAAAGAGTATTGTATGTTAAGGAAAACTTCTAGAATGTTTGCTTACAGGAAGCAAGAAAGTTTAAGGATTAAGGTACAGATTTAAGTGGCGATCTGGTGTCTATTGTAATATATAGATGTTCTTCTTAAACGGAAACGGTTCTAACAGTAATGTTAAGCGAAGAATAGAGAAATTCAACCAGACCTAAACTGTAAAATTTACTTAGGCTTTTACCATTAAAAACAATTAAAAAGGCAGAGTAATCTGCCTTATTTGATATTAGTATTATATTGCTGTAGCAAACCAATAATTTGTCAGCAATTTAATTTTATATAAAGAAAGGAGAAATGCATAAATATATTTTATGCAAAAATAAAATGAAAGATAAAAAGGACAACTCGGAAATTAAATGGTTTATAAAAGTATTTATAATGACTTTTATATTATCTATGCTATTTTCATATATATCAGCGAATGGAGTATCAAATTTTAGTTTAATACCAGCTATTTTAATTTTAGTATTAGTTATGTTAGTAGGTATATTTTTTGATATAGTTGGTGTTGCAGTAACTGTTGCAAACGAAAATGAATTTCATGCTAAAGCAACAAAAAAAGTAAAGGGTTCTAAAGCATCAATTCAACTAATAAGGAATGCACCAAAGGTTGCAAATATATGTGCAGACGTTATAGGCGATATTTGTGGTGTATTAAGTGGTGCTATAAGTGCTTTAATAGCTGTAAAAATTACCGATCAATTTGGAATAAGATTTGATATACAATTTATAGTAAGTGCGCTAGTTTCAGCTTTAACAGTTGGTGGTAAAGCATTAGGAAAAGGTGTTGCAAATAAAAATGCAACTAAAATTGTACATACAGTTGGTATTGTATTAAATAAATTAAAATTAAATAAATAATGTTTTGGGGGTAAAATTTATAATTTTACTCCCTTTGTTTTTGGTGTAAAGTGTGATATTCTAATGCAAAGGAGGAACAAAATGAAATTATTACATTTAGCAGATTTACATTTGGGAAAGATATTACAAGAACAATCATTAATAGAAGATCAAGAATATATGTTAAATCAAATTATAAAACTAATTAAAAAAGAAAATGTAGAAACTGTATTAATATCAGGTGATGTGTACGATAGGAGTGTACCACCTGCTGAAGCTGTTAATTTACTAGATAGTTTCTTAAAAACACTTATAAAAGAATTAAAAATAAAAGTATTTATAATAGCTGGAAATCATGATTCAAAAGACCGATTAGGATTTGGTAGTAAAATTTTTGAGGATGAAGGCTTGTACATAGAAAGTAAATATACTGGGAATTTAAGAAAAGTAGAATTACAAGATGAATACGGAAAGTTAAATATATATATGCTACCATTTGTAAAACCAGTAGAAGTAAAGCAATTTTTTGAAGATGACCTAGAAAATAATTATAATATCGCAATAAATAAAATAATAGGAAAAGAAGAAATTAATAAGAGAGAAAGAAATATTATATTGGTTCATCAATTTGTAACAGCAGGAACAATAGAACCTGAAAGAACTGAATCAGAGGTGCTATCATTAGGTGGAATAGAAAATGTAGATGTGTCTAATTTTAATGATTTTGATTATGTTGCTATAGGGCATGTACATAGACCACAAAAAATAGGAAGAGATACTGCAAGATATGCTGGTACTATGTTAAAGTACTCATTTTCAGAGATTAATCATAATAAAACAGTTTCTATTATAGAAATAAAAGAAAAGGGAGATATAAATATAAATTTAGTACAGTTAAATCCTTTAAGAGATATGAGAGAAATAAAAGGTCCTTTAGAAGAATTAATTAAACCAGAAAATTATGAATGTGGAAATACAAATGACTATATTAAAGCTGTAATTACAAATGAAGAACCAGTTTATGATGCTATTGGACAAATAAGAAGAATATATCCAAATACTTTAAAATTAGAAATACGAAATAGTAAAACGATAAACAACGTAGAAGAACAAAATATAAATTTAGAAAATATAAAAAAGAAAACAGAACTAGAATTATTTGCTGATTTTTATAAATCACAAAACAATGTAGAATTAGATGAAAGACAAACAGAAATTATTAAAAATATAATTTCGGAGGTGAAAAATGAAGCCGATTAACTTAACAATTAGTGCATTTGGACCATATAAAAATATGGTTAGTATAGATTTTACAAAGCTTGGCGAGAATGGAATCTTTTTAATAACTGGTGATACAGGAGCAGGAAAAACAAGTATTTTTGATGCTATTTCTTTTGCAATTTTTGGTGAGGTTAGCGGTTCTAATAGACCGATACAATCAATTCGAAGCGATTTTGCAGACCCCGACACAGAAACTTTTGTGGAATTAGAATTTTTACACAAAAATAAAACATATAAAATCTTAAGAAATCCGTCATATGAAAAGCCAAAGAAAAAGGGGGAAGGATTTACTAAAAAACCTGCTGATGCATCATTAGAATTTGAAGATAAAGTAGTTACTGGAATAAAAAATGTAGATACAAAAATAGAAGAAATTTTAGGTATTAATGCCAAGCAATTTAAACAGATAGCAATGCTTGCACAGGGCGAGTTCTTAAAAATACTATTTGCAGAAAGCAAAGATAGAACCGAAATTTTTAGGAAGATATTTGATACTAATATATATAATTTAATTGCAAAAAAATTAAAGGAAAGCTTAAAAGAAAATGAAGAAAAGTTAAAAGAGCTAAAAAACTCATTTACAACAAATACTGCAAATATTTTATGGAGTGATGAAAATAAAGCAGATATTTCTTCTAAAGATTTAAACGAAGTAGATATAGCAACTGTGTTAGAAGCATTAAAATTGGAGATAAAAAATAATGATGCAGAAAATACTAGTTTACAAGAGAAGATTTTAAAAAAAGAGCAGGAAATAAATGTAAACGAAGGAAATATAAAGAAACAAGAAGAACTTAATATAAAAATAGATAATTATAATGAGCTATTAAAAAAGCAAATAGAATATAAGCAACAAGAAAAAGAAATAGAAGAATTAAAAATCAAAATAGCTAAAAATCAAAAAATAAAAGAAGTAATAAAACCCAAAGAAGAAAAGGTAAAAAATCAAGAGGAACAAATACAAAAACTAGAAAAAGATTTAGAAAACCTAAATACTAAAATTATTAATGGACAAAAAAAGGAAAAAGAGCATAATACAAAAATAGAGACAGTAAATAAAATAGGTGAAATATATAAAGAATATGGTAATTGTGTAGAAATTAAAGATGAATTGTTAGAAAAAGCTAATCGTCTTAAAAATATAGAAAAGTTAGAGCTAAAAAAAGCAGAGCAAGTAAAAGAATATACTAAGATTGAAAATGAATATAAAGTGATGAATGCAGACTTTTTAGAAAAAGAAGATGAATTTTTTAAAGAACAAGCAGGAATTATAGCAGAAAAATTAGAAGAAAACAAACCTTGCCCTGTATGTGGAAGTATAGAACATCCTAAAATTGCCCAAAAAAGTGTAAGTGTACTTACTAAACACGAATTAGATAAATTAAAGGAGATTCTAGAAAAGAAGCAGAAGGAAAAACAATTAAAGCAAGAAGAATGTATAAAAACAAATTCACAAATAAATACATTAGTTGAAGAATTTAAAAGTGACTGTAATCAAGAATTTGATTTAGAACAATTTAAAAATTCAATAAGAGAAAAGTTTAATAAAAACAAAGAAAAATTAGAAACTAACGAAAAAATATTATTGGAAGAATATAATAATTTGACATTAAAGACTTTAATAATAAAAGATTTTGATTTCGAAAAATTTAAAGATAGTGTGATAGAGTCTATTAATTTAGAAAAGAATGAATTGTTAAAAGACAAAACTTTGCAAGAAGAAAAAAGTAAACAATTACAAGAAGAAAAAACAAAACTAAAAGAATATAATGAAGAATATTTAAAAGAACTATTAAATCTGGGATTTAAAACAGAGGAAGAATATAAGAATGTTTTAATTGCAGATAAAGAAATAGAGAATCTTAAAAAATTTGTAGAGCAATTTAATACAAATGTAACAGTAAATAATACAAAAATATTGGAAATAGAAAAAGAAGTAAAAGATAAGCCAAAACTTGATTTGACAGAAGAAAAAGCGAAATTAATTAAAGAAAAAAATGAATTAGAGGAAGAAAGAAAAGTTCATATTCAAGTAAAAGGAAAATTAGATAACAATACAAGAATATATAATTTATTAACAGAAAATAGTAAAGAACTAAAGAAAAAAATAAAGGATTTTATAATTTATGATGAATTAAGTAGAACTGCAAATGGTACGTTACCAGGCAAAAAAAGAATAGAATTTGAACAATATGTACAAGCTACATATTTTGATATGGTCATTTTAGAAGCAAATAAAAGACTTGCTAAAATGACAGAGAATAGATATTGGTTAGTAAGAAAAGAAGAACCAGAGAAAATTTCGGATAAAGTAGGACTAGATTTAGAGGTAGTAGACAATTATAATGGTAAAAAAAGAGATGTAAAATCGTTATCCGGAGGAGAAGCCTTCAAAGCAGCATTATCATTAGCATTAGGCTTATCAGATGTAATACAAAGTTATTCCGGAGGAGTTGTAATAGACACACTATTTATAGATGAAGGTTTTGGATCGCTCGATACAGAATCTAGAGAACAAGCAATAAATACTTTAAGCTTATTAATAGACAATAACAAATTAATAGGTATAATAAGTCATGTAACAGAATTAAAAGAAAGAATAGACAAAAAAATAATAGTAACAAAAACAAATGATGGAAGTAAAATAGAAATAGAAGCATAGGGATTTGGGGACGTTCCTTAAATCCCTATATGAAGGAGGAATAAATTGAAGTTTGCAATATTAAGTGATATACATGGAAACATATATGCTCTAAATACTGCTTTAAAGAGTATAGAAAAAGAGAAAATTGATGCGATAATTTTTTGCGGAGATTATGTAACAGATATTCCGAGAGCTAATGAAGTTGTAGAGTGTATAAAGAATATTATGAAAAAATATACTACTTATATTATAAAAGGTAATAGAGAAGAAAAAGTAATAAGTTATGAGAATCCAAATAAAAAAATTACAATTAATAATGAAAATGTATATTTTACATATAAGAGTTTAACAAAGGAAAATTTGGAGTTTTTAAAAGCATTACCAGAAACTTGTATAATAAATATAGAAAATACACCGAAAATATTTGTTAGTCATGCTAGAGATTACAATAATGGAAATGACTGTAAATATAAGATTTTTGGACATTCACATAAACAATATATTTTTTCAAGAGATGGAATAAAATATATAAATCCAGGAGCAATTGGATTAGCTACAGACGGAAATAATAGATTAAAATATTGTATATTAACAGTAGAAGAGAATCTTGAAAAAATAGAATTAATTTCACTAGAATATAATTATAATAAAGCAATAGAAGATATAGAGAATGATAAGGTAAGCAAAACCGGAATAAAATGGGGGTTGGCTGTAAAAAAACTTTTAGAAACAGGTATAGATTATCCCATATTATATTTAGAAGAAGTAAGTAGAATAGCGAAAGAGCATGGATTAAGTGAAAACAAAGAAAATATGCCAGTAGAATTATGGAAAGAGGCAAGGAAAAGCTTAAATATAAAATAAACTAACAAGTGAGATAAACTACAAATGGTTTATCGCAGATATTTTAAAAAAGTAATTTGAAATTTTTGGAAAAAGGTGCTATAATTAATTAGTCATGCTATAGAAAAAAATTGATGCCAGTGTTTGGCAGAAAGGGGAATGAAAATGAAAAAAGGAATTGAGGAATTAGTTGGGGTGTTAAATCTTTTGGATAAGATTAATGATACTCCATACATTGGTGAAAAATCACAACCAAAAGAACTGCGGGAAAATTTAAAATATGGTTTTGGTAACTTTAAAGTGCCACTACCAATATATTTTGATGATGTTTTTAATGTAGAAATTGCAGATTTAGATAAAGGTAGCCCGATTGATGAGTCTGTAATTTGGGTAGCAAGTTTTATGATGCTATATTTTGAAACTAATATCATATTGGATACTAAAGAATTAGCAGAAGTATATAAGATATGTAACTATGGACAAGGACGTAAAAGTCCTGAAAGATTTTTTGCAGACATAGCAGATGCATCTACCTCTAAAAGCGATAGTCTGCTGTATTCAGCATCAAGAGCCAATAGCTTTTGGAATGAGGTACAGGATATGATAAAGTTTAATCAACTGTTGGTATTAAGACTGAATGATGAATTTACCATATTGGCAGGAATTACAAAAGCCAAAATTATAATAAGATCTAGAACAGGAGAAATGAAACTATCTTATAAGCAGTTAGAAGAAAGTCTAACCGACATTATAAGCATTTATAGTGCAAAATTATAATATACTTTATGGGGGATAAAGATGTCTGAAGGATTAGCAATAGCATATAGTTATACTGTATGTTATAAGTTTCTATTAACTGATACCAAAAGGTATTTTCCTACTCTTGATAGTATAGGAGAGGAAAAAGATTTTTTTTGCAATATTGCAAGCAAGTCTACAGGTACTACAAAAAAACTATATGAAAATATAGTAGAGGTACTAGAATATGCTTGTATAAACGATATAGTTTTAAAAGAAGCGATAAAATGTGAAAATGGCTATGCTAATGTTACCCTTATTTTTAAAAGCAGAATTAGTCTAGATAACTTTGAAAAGCAGTTTATACGGATATTAATTCATTAATTAATCAATATTAACTCAAAAAATAAAAAGCGTAGTGGTGTATATAAAAATTTATACCACTGCGTTTTTTGTTTTGCAAAATTATGATTAATTAAATTAAATAAAAAAGTTCAATGTTATCTTCAGTTATTAAAAAATAATTTTATTCTAATTGTAAAAAAATTCTAAAAGTATGTAGAAAAAGAAATTTTTATGATAAAATATTTGCAGTTATGTGTTAAAAATAATATAAAGGGGAATGATCATATGAAAAAAAGGTTTTTAGTTACATCTGCTGGTGGAACAGATCCATATACATTAACTGCAGGAACAAACGAATATAATGATGGTTCAATTTTATCTATATTAAGAAAAATGAAAAAAGACCAAAAACCAATTACAGACGTATATTTATATCTATCCTTAGAAATGGGAATCCGCGAATTTAGAAATCAAGTGTTTTCAAAATCTATAAAATCAATTGATGATTCTATAAACATAAAAATTTTTCCAGAAGGTATTTTAGAAGAAATACAAAATCTATTTGAGACCAATAATATCACTCAAGAATTCATTAATACTGCAGAAACAGAAGAATTAGAGAGAATGAGACAAAATGCAGAAAGAAACAATCAAGTCTTTAATGACGAAATTGCCAAAAGAGCCATAAATGTAGACAGAGTTATTTTTAATAAAATTAAAGACGGGGCAAAGATTGCAATTGCTGCTGCAAATAAATTTGGTATATTTTATCCTGATTTTTATAAAATCATGGAAGCAATAAGAGAATGTCAAGAAAAAAAGAGTGAAGTATATATAAATGTATCTAGCGGAACACCAGCAATAGAAATGGATTTAGACTTAATTTCTCTAACAGTAAATGATATACAACCTATAATTGTGCAAGTCTCTAATCCAACAGGAGCTTCGAATTCTAGAGGAAATAGAGTAAATGCAATAGCAAGTGAGGAGGAATTAAAACAACTAAACGAAATAGAAGAAGCAAGAAGAAAAACTGAAGGTTATAAAGAAAGAGCTAAAATTGAAACAATGGAAAAAACTAGGAAATTAATACTTTTAGAAAGCTTAGAAGATAGTTTCGCAAAATATGATTATGCAGGTGTATATGATGCAATCGATTCCAACAAAGGAATAATTAAGAATCCATTAATAAAAAAATATGCTAGAAATTTATATTTCAGATATATTGGTGATGATGAAAAAGCAAGGTCAGCTGATATATTTTTAAATACAGACTATGGAAAAATAGAAAATTCAGAATTATATCCAATTTTTGATGATGAAGATTCTAATTTAACAGAAATATTAAAATTAAGAAGACTATTAGAAAGAATTAATATAATGCAAATTAAAGCTCAAAGAAAAGAAATAAATGATTGGCTCTTAATTACGCAAACAGTATTAGAATCTTTATATAAAAAATTAATTTACCATATATGTGGTTTAAATTTAGAAAATATATTAAATGATGAAGGCGGAATAGATAGAAATTTATTTGATTTAATAAATGCAAGAAATAACAAAAGATTTTCTCAATTAAGTTCGCTAATACCTGCTAATAACCAATATCATGAAAATTACTTGAATGCTGTAACAGAAATAAATATTTTAAACAATTGGTGGGAAAATCATGATACTAATAGAGACCTACAAGATACTATTAAAGTATTAGATATGATTCGTAAACAAAGAAATTTAACGGCACACACAGAAGCTTTTATAACTTACGAAATGTTAAACAGTAATTTTAGAGCTAGAATAGAAAAAGAAAACAACTGGAGGAAGCATAATAGAATGCAAGCATTAAGAGCAAATTCAGATGCCACACAAGAAACAATTAATAGAATTTTAGAAATTCTAAATGTAGTTGTTTCAGAACAATATAAGGAGTATTTAAGTGCAAGCTTAAATGTATATGAAACAATTAAAAACAAAATATTAAATTTATTAGAAGAAGAAATAAGAACTCAGGATTAGAATTATTAATATTTAAAAATGCAATATAAAAAATACAATAAAAAGGTTTATAGGTAGAACCAATTAAAAACCTAAATATCTAAACAAGGAATGATAAGCAATGGAAAATAAATCCGTAATTGCAATTTATGATGTAAGAGGAATACAAGATTACATTTTTAGAACAAACAAAGTAAAAGAGATAGTTGGAGCATCATTAATTGTAGATAATCTAGTAATAAGTGAATTTAAAAAAGCAATAAAAGATAATACTAGTATAAACGAAAATGAAGTTGTATTAAATTGGGAAGATAAAGCACCATTACAATTTGAAGATAATGAAACTATTAAAGTAGAAGTATTATATTATGGTGGCGGAAATTTAGTAGTACTATTTAGAAATGAAGATTTAGCTAAAAATGTAAGTATTACTATGTCAAAAAATATTTTAAGAAATGCATATGGACTTTCTCTTAATTATACATTTGTACCTAAAACAGAAAATTACCAAGAAGATTGGAGATCTTTAAAATTAAAATTATCAGAGATAAAAGCTACTACTCCATTAAATAAGCCTATGGGAATATTACCAATTGTTCAATATGATAGGGTTACAGGTCTTCCATTTTCTAAACAAATAACCGAAGGAGATAGAACAGTTAAAGTAACATATGAAGCATATCAAAAAATAAATAAATATAATTCTGATAAAAACGATACACCATATGTAAAAGAATTTGACAAAATGAGAGCAAATGAAAGTGAAGGTTTAATTGCAATAGTACATATAGATGGTAACAGTATGGGGCAAAACATAGGTAAATTAATGCAAAATGCAAAAACATATAAAGAAGCAACAAGAGTAATGAGAGAGATTTCTTGTAATATACACCAAGTATTTGAAAAAGAAGCAATAGAAAAAGTAATAAGCAAAATGAATGATATATGTAAGAAACATGGTATAAGTAATTTAATAAAAGATGGAAAATATCCATTTAGAAAAATAATAAGTGCTGGTGATGATATTACATTTGTATGTAATGCACGTATAAGTTTAGATATAGTTAAAGAATATATAGAATCTATAAAATGCGGATATATGTATGAACAACAATATCCATTTAGCGCATGTGCAGGAATTGCAATAGTTCATAGTCATTTTCCATTCTATAAAGGATATGAAATAGCAGAAGAATGTTGCCAAAATGCTAAAAAAAGAGCAAAATCAGAACAAGGTATGGTAAATGGTAAAATAGGAAATTTTGTTGATTTCCAATATTGTTATGCAGGAATTACCTCAGATTTAGAAAGTATAAGAAAGAATAAGTATATAAATATCGAAGGATATAAATTATTAAAAAGACCATATGGAATATTTAGTGAAGAAGAAAAGAAAAATCTTAATGAGGAACAAAAAGAGTTTGATATTGACTTTCTTTATAGAGCATTAAATGATGTTAAAAATATTTCTAGAAACAAAGCAAAAAATTTAAGAGACATATATTATCAAACAAAGGCTAATATAGATACAGAAGTTAAGAAATTAAAGATGAAAAATAAGGCATTACCACTTAAAGAAATGTTTGATGCAAATAATACAGCTACATATTATGATGCATTAGAATTTTTAGATTTATATGCTGAAAAGAAAAACAATGAAGAAAATGAGGAGGAGGAAAAATAATGGAATATAAATTGCAGATACAGTTAAAAAGTGATTTATGTGCTTCTTCTGGAGATAGTTTTGGAAGTTTAATAGATAATGATGTATGTTATGACAAATATGGATTTCCATACATTCCTGCTAAAAGATTAAAAGGAATATTAAGAGAAGAAGCCGAAGAATACTGTGAGTGGTTTGATGAGCCAAAAAAAGAAGTATTAAAGCAATATATTAACGATATTTTTGGAGAAGAAGGAAAGAAGGATTCTGGTAAATTAAAAATAGATAATGCTTATATCAGATTATATCAAGAGAAAATCGAATCACTTGAAAATGTACCACAAAAATATAAGAAATATCTAATTCCTCAAAAAATATTACAAGTTTATACATATACTCGCTTTCAAACAGCAATTAATGCCGAAACAGGAACTAGTAAAAATGATTCTTTAAGAACAACAAGAGTTGTAAAAAGAGATAATACATTTATTGCAGATGTAGATATAAATGCAAGTGAAGAAAAAATTAAGTTCCTAAAAAATGTAGTTAAATTAACTTCTCATATGGGATTAAATAGGACTAGAGGTTATGGAGAAATACAATGTAAGCTTTTATCTTTAGAAGAGATGCAGAAAGATCCTGGTTTAGGAACAGACTATATTCTAAGTAATTTAGTAGATGAAGTTGAAACAAAACAAATAGAAATTAATATGAATGATGAAACAGAAGCTACTTTAAAAATATTATTAAAAGCTGAATCAGAATTAATGCTTTCTAAACAAAATGCAGAAGATTCTGAAAATTACATACCAGGGAGTAATATTTTAGGAAGTATAGCAAAAAAATACATAGAAGCAAATAATATAACTAATTTCGAGAAAATTCCAAGTGAGTTTATTGAATTATTTTTAAATGGAACTGTTAAATATTCAAATGCTTATATAACAGATAAAGCTAAAAAAGAATTTTATCCAATACCATTTAGTTATGCAAAAGTAAAAAATACTTCTGATCAATTTTATAATAAAATGTTTAATGTAGACGAAGAAGGTATACAATTATCATCTATTACAGGAAAATTTGTTACTTTAGATGATGATAACTATATAAAAGATGTAGAAATGTCAGAAAACTACCATCATCAAAGAGCGAAAGACAATAAGATTGGACGTGCATTACAAATAGAAGATGGAGGTTCACTATATCAATATAATGTAATTGGAGCAAATCAATACTTTTTAGCTAATATTACAGGTAAGGTAAAAGCTTTAAAAAAATTATTACCATATGTAAAAGAAAATGATGTTTTAAGAGTTGGTAAATCTAAAAATACAGAATATGGCAAGTTAAGAATTATAAATGTAGTACCAGAACAGGTAACAAAAGACCAGAAAGAATATAAAAAATTTGCTGTTATCTTAACATCAGATGTAGTTTTATTAGATAATGGAAAAGCAACTACAAATAAAGAAAAGCTTATAGAAAAGATTAAGAATATTGTAGGACAAGACATAGAATTAGAACGAGCATTTATAAATTATACAAAAGTTTCTGGTTATAACATTATATGGAATTTACCAAAAGAACAAATGGAAGCATTTAAAGCAGGAAGTGTACTAGTATTTAATGCTATAAATTCAGTTACTGCTAAAGAAAACTATACAATAGGACAGAGAAGTGCAGAGGGATATGGAAATATAAAAATAATAGATATAGCTAATAAAACTGCAAAATTAGATTTAAAGGAAGAAAGCAAGAAACAATTAAATGATATTAATGATAATTCAAACAAAAAAATAGAAGTTGGTTTTATATATAGTACATTAAAAGAGTCAATTAAAAATTCAATATTAGATGAAACAGTAGGAAAAGCATTAGAAAATATTGAAAAAACAAATTATAGTCTAAATAATTCAACTATTGGAAGATTAATGCTTATGTTAGAACAATCAAAGACAGTAGTAGAATTTTTCGAGAATTTTGGAGCAATAAAAAATAGTGAAAAATTAGAAAAAGTAAAGAGATTATTAAACAATACACCAAAAGAATTCCAAGAATTACAAGCTGTTAAAGATTTAAATAATCTAAGAAAGCCAGGAACAAATGATGATTCAGAAAATAAAGTGAATTTGTCAGCTGAAGAAGTAGAAAAGTATACATTAGAATATATTAAACAATGTTTAATTCAAATTAAATTGAAAGGGGAGAAATAAAGATGATAAAAGAAAAAATATATTATATGTTAGAAATAGAAAATACTTCGCCTCTTTCTATTGGTGGAGGTATAGATGATGTTACAGATAGTGATATTTTGAAAGACCCTGAAGGAAATCCATTTATTCCAGCGACTACTTTAGCAGGAGTAATGTTACAATATTTAAATACGGAAGAGCAAAAAGTATTTGTTCCTAAAATTGCAATTAAAGCAAATAATAAAACAAAAGAGATTAACGTATTAAGTCCATTTTTTGTTTCTGATGCACAAATAACGAAAAATACAGGTGTTAGTATTAGAGATGGAATTAAAGTAGATGAAAATAAAATCACTATTGATGGTAATAAATATAATGTTGAAATATTAGAAGCTGGTTCTGAATTTACATTTAGAATGGAATTAACTGTAAGAGACAATGATGATTCAGCTAAAATGAAACAAATTGTGCAAAAACTATTAGCTAATATAAATGCTGGTAATATTTTAGTTGGAGCTAAAACAACAAGAGGATTTGGAAAATTAAAAATAAAGAAAGTTTTTGCAAAAAGTTTTGATGTAAGTAATTTAGCAGAATTGGTAAATTTTAATAAATTTAATAAAGACCAATATGAAGAAGCTAAGATTACTTATACAGAAACAGATGATACATATGACACAATTGAAGTAATATTAAAACAATTAGGTGGAATTAATATTCGTTCTTATAGTGCTAAAAAAGATGATGTGGATTATAGATCTATATGTTCTAATGGAGTACCTGTTATTCCAGGAACTTCGTGGAGTGGATTAATTAGAAGACAAGTCAATTACTATAATAATGAAATCTGTAAACAAGGTTTTACCAAAGGAAATATAGATGATTGGTTTGGATATGTTAAAGAAAGTAATGGAAGTTCTAAAGCATCATCTATTATTGTAGAAGAATCTGGAATAAGTAATTTTAAAACTTTTAGATTAACAAGAAATAAAATAGATAGATTTTCTGGAGGAAGTGCAGAATCTGCATTATATAGTGAAGAAATTGTATTTAATGGAGATACGTATTTAACTATAAAAGTAAAAAAAGAATTAAATGGACAAGACAATAAATATATTATAGGGTTAATAGCTTTAGTTATAAAAGATATTGCTAATGGACTTGTAGCAATTGGTGGACAAACAGCAATTGGAAGAGGATTATTTGAAGTTACAGATATTATTAAAAATGGTACAGAAATTGCATATGATAATTCTCAAAAAACAGCTGATAAAACTAAAAGTTTAGATGATATGATTGCTGAAATCTACAAAGTTGCGACAAGTAATAAATAAGGAGGGAAAGTTGTGGAAGCTAGGATTTTAAATATAATTAATGAACATAATATACAAAAAGCTTATGTTTTAGCATATTTTTATAACAAAGTATGTGTTGGTATATATGAAAATAATAAAATTATTTTTAATAAAGAAGTAGACTATAATTTATTAACTCAAATTAGAATTTTTAATAAAGATTTAGAAATTAGATTTGTTTTAAATGAGGAAACAAATGAATTTGATATATCTATAATAGATGACAATATTCCAAACCAAGGAATATTTGATGAAGCAATGTTTATTGCTGGAAATAAAATTGTAGGGGAAAATGATAAATTTACTACATTAAAGCAAACAGGTGGAGAAATAGATATTCCTTTTAAGGTAAATGAGAATGAAGCAAGTAACGGATTAAGATTAATAGTAAGAAATTATTTTAATACAGATAAAAATGATCAAGTAGTAATTGAAAATTCTAGATTAGTAGATATTAGAATGAAAGAAGGTGAAAATTAATGCAAGATAATATGAATCAACCCAAAAGAAGTAATATAGATACTAGTGAAAATTATATAAATCCATACAATTTTATATCTTTAGAAAAAACAGGATGTAAAAGAAAAAATAAATCAGAATATGATGGAGATTTAACTGGTTATATAGAATGTACTTTGACTACAAAAACACCAATTATAATTCCAGATACTAGAGAAGAAAAAATAAAAAAGGAAGAATTAAATAAGGGAGATTTTAAAAGCTATATTTTTAGTAGTTATGATGAATTTATTCCTGGAACAAATATTATTTCACCAGTTATACCAGGAAGTGAAATAAGGGGAATGTTAAGAAGTGATTTTGAGACTTTTACAAATTCTTGTCTTTCTACAGTAAAAAAAGATAAAAGCTTCATTTCTAGAACTAAAGATGCGAAAACACCTGGAGTTTTGAAAAAGGATGAAAATGGTAATTGGAAATTATATGAAGCAACAAGATATCAACTTCATACAACTCGTAAAGTAAAAGGTCTTCCAGAAGTAAGAAAAGCTCAAGCTAACGAAGATGCAATATATATGGTAAATAATAAAAATAGAATAAAATATGAAGATAATAAAAGTGTATTACCAAAAGAAATAACAAATGATTTAAAAACAGGTGATACAGTACATTTTAAAACTAGAAGGGTAATAGATAGAATACCAGATAGGAAAGATCCAACAAATCGTGAAAAAGATAAAATAATAGAAAGAGATATAGCAAATGAATTAATTGGTGAAGGTGGAAAAACTGGAATACTATTTATTGGAGAACTTGGAGTAAAGAAATCTGGTGCTACTATTCACGATAGTATATTTGTTATAAAAAAAGATAATGAAGGAAATGAAAAGGAAGTTCATGCAAAAGATTTAAATACTAGTGTAAAAAAATTAAAAGAAATATTTGAAATGTACAATGATACAGCATTTAATAAAGTAAAAGATAAAGATATAACTTGGTATGATGGGTATGATATTGATAACGCAAAAGAATTACCAGTATGGTATAGTAGTAAATTAGATGAAAAGGGTAGAACATATCTTTCTTTAGCACAAGTAGGTAAAGAAGCATATCATAGAACTTTAAATGAACTTTTAAATGTTACTGGTAAAGCAGAAGAATCTTATATGCCTTGTATAGATGCTACTAAACCATGTCCAACTTGTGGAATATTTGGTTTTGTTAATGATGACGAAAAAACAGATGTTAAAATAGAAAAGAAGGCAGTATCTAGTAAAATTAGAGTAGCTGATGCAACATATATTGGAACAGAAAATCCATATGCAAAGCCTAAAATAATAAAAGAACTTGCATCTCCACATATTTCTAATACATTATTTTATTCATTGTATTTAACGAATAAAGATTTATTAAATATGAAAGACAATGTGGACTGGAATTATGATTTTGAGTTTAATAATGATGGATCACATGTAATAAAAAATATTACAATAAGGGGAAGAAAAGCATACTGGCATCATATACCAGATGAAAATAGTTTTACTGAAGAGAAAACACAAAGAAACTGCGAAATTACTCCTGTAAAATCTAATTGTGATTTTAAGTTTAAAATTTATTTTGAAAATATGAATGAAGAATATTTAAAGAAATTGATAGCTGTTATTAATTTGGACTATGTACCTAATAATAATGTTACATTTGAAGGAAAGCCTTATTATGAGTTATGTCATAAGATTGGAAAAGCAAAACCACTAGGATATGGAAGCGTAAAAATAAAAGTTGATAATGTAAAAATTAGGAATTTAAGCTTTGATAATAATACTGTTACATATAATATAGAAAATTATGATAAGTTAGATAGAATTGATTTGAATAATCAATTTGATATGCAATCAACTTCAATGCAAGAAGCTATTAGAATTTATAATTTTAATTATTTAAAAGCCAATTATTCAGATTCTAAAATCACTTATCCTTTAGCATCTTCTAATGATAATGGTAAGATTACAGTTGGTAGTCATTTCTGGTTTGTAGACAATAAGAGTACTAGTATGAAGAAGCCATATGTATTAATGGTATTACCTCAAATTTTAGAAGGTAGTGAGAGATTACTTGGAATTAATGGTCTAAATGAAAAAGAGAAAAAAGTAATAATGAGAAATGGTAATAAAGTAATTATAGATGGTTTGAAATTACCTAAATATCAGACTTTTAAGGAAAAGAAAAACAATAGACCTAATAATAAACCATTTAAAAATTTTAATAATAAGAATTTTAGAAGATAAAATTTTAATTAAGTAAATATAATAAAAAATAACTGTGGTAAGGAATATGAATTTTATCACAGTTGTTTTTTGTTTACTTAAATTTATTATGAAGTTAAATGAAATTAATATAAAACCACACTAAAACATTGGTACTTTTTGTGTGGTTTTATAAATTTTGCTATTGCTTATTTTAACCTCTAATGAGTAATGTAAAACAAACAAGAAAAAAACTATTAAAATTAAGTGGGAAAATATTAGTTTCAAACCTCTAATGAGTAATGTAAAACGAGTCGTACTTCTAGATCTTTTAGAAAGCCTGCCGGTGGTTTCAAACCTCTAATGAGTAATGTAAAACTACATAAATATGTAATATGTATATCATTAAAAAATAAAAAAATCAATAAAAAAGACAAAAATATAAAAAGCACGTTAATCTCTAAATATAAAATCCATAAAATAAGATAAATATATCAAAATCTTAGGAAAACAAATTATAGATTAACGCACTCTTTAGTTTAATTTATTCATCAATAATATTTAAAAGTCCAAAACCTTGAGAATTTCTAGAACCTAAACCGACATTATAAATAAAAGTTAAATATTCGGGTTCACTATCTATATAAAACTTACCATTCCAAGTATTAATATAAATACCTTTAAACTTTGTAACACATTTATCTCTATAAGAAACATCAGCTACAACAATATCTAAATCAGCATTAGGAGTATTATTATAATAAGTTTGATATTTCTTGTAAAAATTATTATTTATATAAGTTATAAAATCATTATCCATAGGGGATAAATAGCAAGTAGTTTTATCATCTGTCTTTTTAATAGATACAATAGGAGATAAAGTTTGTACATAAATACTATTAGTAGTTATTACTTTATCTTCGATTTTTAAATCTGGTTTAATAATTCTATCTTTAAAGCGTATACCATTTTTTAAGAGCCCTTCGTAAACAAGATGAATAAAATAGGAATCAACACTTCTAACCTCAAAAAACATTCTATCGGTAAAATATATTTGCTTATTTTGTATATAATATTTGCCAATAATTTTACTAAAAGAAAATAATTTAAATTTATTATTTAACTCACTTGAATTTGTTGTTCCGTTATCATGTAACTTTTGTGTAAAAGACTTATTAGAAGAACTAGCCGCTGTATAAATAATTCCTTGTAATATGTGATTATAATTAATTGGTAAAACAAGTGGTTCGTCTAAATTTATAAATACTTTTAATTGCATAAAAATGTTCCTTTCTATGTAAAATACATTTAAAGATATATATCATCAAAATACAAAAAAATCAACTAATATACAATGATAAGGGCATAAAGAAAATTAAATGTGATTTTTCTGTGTGTTATATTGACAATTTACAATGTAAAAAAATAAAATATAGGTGAAAAATTGTTACTGCAAAAGAAAAAAATAAAATAACTTAATAATAATAGATCTTAAAAGCAGTAGCTAATGATACTGTTTTTTTATTATAAATGGATGGTGAGTTTAATGAATAATGAAACATTACAATCAATTCTAAAAATAGATGATAAAGCAAAAGATAATGTAAAATTAATTGAAGAAAAAAATAAAGAAGTAGAAAAATATATAAAACAGGAAATAGCTGTGAAAGAAGCAGCTTTAGAAGCAAGTTATAAAGAAAAAATTATAAAATTAGAACAAGAATATGAAAATAAATTAAAAGAGACAAAAGAAAATTTAGAATTAGAAACAAAAAACAAAATAGAAAATAATAAAAAAATATTCGAAAGTAATAAATATCAAAAAATAGATGAAATAGTGGCAAATATAATAAAAATATAAATACTTGTAAAGATAGGAGATTAAAAAATGAAAACATTTAATAATCCTAGTATAAATGCCAAATTAAAAGCTATGTATTCTAAAAAATTAAAAAAAGAAGATTTAGAAGATTTAATGAAGCAAAATCATATAAAAGATGCAATAATATTATTAAAATCAAAAATAGATAATTTAGAAGATTTATCTAATGAGGCTAAAAGATTAGAATTAGAAAATGCATTAGACAACATAATAATAATGGATATAAAAAAGATAAACCAATATTTGCGTGGGAATAATAAAAAGATTTGGCAAAAATATATTCTAAAATATAAAATAGATACAATAAAAAAGATTTATGAGAATCTAATTTCACAAGAAAATATAAATATAGAAAATGCAATTTGGACAAACATGTTATTTGAAGATTTAAAACCATTACTTAATGCTACAAGTCAGGAAGAATTTATAGAACAAATACCAAATGTAAAAATAAAAGAAATATTTCAAACAAGTAAAAATAATTTTGAATTAGAAAACAGTTTAGATAAATATTATTTAGAAAGTTTTCTACAAGAAGTGAAAGGAAAAAATAAAGATATAGAAGATATTTTAAAATTTAAAATTGATCTTTTAAATTTACTTTGGACGTATAGATGTAAAAAATATTATGAGATTGTAGATGAAAACATTTTAATTAATAGTTTTTCCAAAATAGATATAAATACAATAAGAGAGGTAGAAAAAATAACATCAATAGAAGAATTAAAACAAATATTAAGTAGCACAGTATATAAAGATATAATAAAAAATGATGTGGAAAAAGATTTAAAAAGAGCTTTATACAAAAAAAGTAAAAGAAACTTTAGAAAAGATATATTAAATTTAAATACAGTTATTAGTTATTTTGATATGATAGAAATAGAAAAAGAAAACATTATAACTATTATGGAAGGTATACGATATAAATTAAAACGGAGAAATAATACAAAAAAAGATTATAATTTAAACAAAAGAGGTGGAGAATTTTGGCAATAGAAAGAATGAAATTTTTAAGTATGACAGGGGACGAAAGAAACTTAGACTTTGTTATTGCTAATAATTTAATAGGAAGTGGCTTTCAACCTGAAAATGCCTTAAAAGTTTTAGAAAAAGGCTGGAAAGTAACATATTTTCCTTATGATTCTACAATTAAAGAATATATAAAGAAAGCACAAAATTTATTAAATAAAATGGAAATACCATATGTAAAAAAGCAAGTAGAATTAAAAGAAAATCTAAATGAACTTAAAGAAAAAATAGATAATGTAGAACAAGAGATAAATTCAATATATTCAGAAATAGAAGAAAATGAAAACCAAATACGAAAATTAGAAGATAGTATAGTTCCAATAAAACATTTAAAGAATATTTCAATAGATTTAGAAAAATTATATGATTTAAAATATATGAAATTTAGATTTGGAAAGATGTCATTAGAAAATTTTGAACAGCTAAATAATGAACTTTCCGACATAGAAGCTATTACATTAGAATTAGAAAAAACAGATCAAGAAGTATGGTTAATATATTTTACCCCAGAAAAGTTGTCAGAAAAAATAGATAGTTATTTTAAAGTTATGAAATTTGAAAGAATATGGCTTCCAAAAGAAATTACAGGTAAGCCATCAGATGTGCTAAAACAAGTGGAGAAATATATATCAGATACAAAAAATACGAATGCTAATTTAAAAGCAAAACTTTCAGAAAAAAGGGAAATGAATGGAAGAGAAATATCAGATAATTTATTACAACTTGAATTATTAGAAAAGATTAATAAAGTAAAAAAATATATGGCACATGATAATAAAGGTTCATTTTATATTGTGGGTTGGATACCAAAAGATAATTTAGAGACTTTAATACCAAAGCTAAAAAGAGATAATGTTGAATATGTAATAAAAAATCATGATGAAGTAATAAGTACTCCGCCAACAAAATTAAAAAATAGCAAATTAATAAAACCATTTGAATCAATAGTAAAAATGTATGGAATACCAAATTATACAGAAATGGATCCAACTTTATTTGTAGCAATTACAGCATTTTTTATGTTTGGTTTTATGTTTGGTGATGTAGGACAAGGTTTAGTAATTGGCATAATTGGTGCAATTTTAATGAAAAGAAAGAGTAGTTTGGGACCAGTGCTACTTGCAGGAGGAATATCAGCAATTATATTTGGCTTTATATATGGAAGTGTATTTGGAAATGAGAATATAATTAAAGGAATTGTACCAAGTCCTATGGATAATATTACTAATATGCTAGTTGTGGGAATTGCAAGTGGAGCAATATTAATAATTATTGCAATGATATTTAATATAAAAAATGGAATAAAAAATAAAGATGTAGGTAAGGTTTTATTCGATAAAAATGGACTGGCAGGTTTGGTGTTTTATATAGTAATTCTAGCATTAATAGTTGGTTTATTAATGAATGGAAAGATGTATTTAAGCCTAACTCTTAGTGTAATATTAATTGTAGTTACATTACTTTTAATTCTATTTAAAGATAATATAGAGAGTTTATTAAATAAAAACAAAAATAAACAAAAGGTTTCTATTATAGAAAAAATATTTGAGGTTATAGAGATGTTAATAAGTATGGCAAGTAATACAATTTCGTTTGTAAGGCTTGCGGCATTTGCAATAAACCATGTTGGTTTATGTATGGCAGTATATATTTTAGCAAATATGTTTAGTGGGGCAGGAAGCTTAGTAGTCAAAATAATAGGAAATATTATAGTTATTGCATTAGAGGGCTTAATTGTTGCAATACAAGTTTTAAGATTGGAATATTATGAATTATTTAGTAGATTTTATACAGGTGATGGAAAAGAATATGTTCCAATAGAAGAACAAAAGTAAAAATAAATATGAAAGGAAAGTTTTGATATGAAAAAGAGATTTTTTAATATGATAATTATTTTAGCAATAATAATAGGAGCTGTAAGTGGTAGTGCAGTATATGCTTCTGGAAGCAATAAAACAAATTCTACGTCAGTTACTAATAATACAGTTGGTAATCAAATTAATGCAACTGTTTTAGCAGAAGATATTACTCCTACAAATGCTGAAGAAACAGTAAACACAACAACTACAACTAATGAAGAGAGTAAAGATAAGGGCTTATCAAATCATGATATTGGTTTATTAGCAGCAGCATTGGCAACAGGTTTAGGATGTATTGGTGCTGGTATAGCAGTTGCTATGGTTGCTTCAAGTGCAATTGGAGCAATTAGCGAGAATCCATCATTGCTTGGTAAAACAATAATTTTTGCAGGATTAGCTGAAGGTATAGCAATTTATGGATTAATTATCTCTATAATGATATTAAATAAAATATAAAGGAAGAGTTTAATTGAAGATTGTAGGAATTTTTGATAAAAGAGAAGAACAAGTAGGTTTTAGATTAGCAGGTATAGAAACAAACATAATAAAATCTAAAGAAGAACTTACTAATAAATTAAATAGTATAAATAATAGTAAAGATATTGGTATTTTAGTAATAAATAATAACATATTTAATTTAATGCCAGACGAATTTAAAAAAATAGAAAAAAGACAATTACCTTTATTGTTAAAAATAGATTAAGGAGAGTATTAACTTGGAATTAGGTGAAAAATTAAAAAAATTCGAAGAAGCTTGCATAGAAATGGCTAATAATGATAAACAAAATTTAACAAAAGAGCTAAATGAAAAAGCAAATAATCGAATAGAAAAAGAAGTAGCTATTTTTAAACAAAAATTAGAGAATAAATTAAATAAAGAAAAAATAAGATTGGAAAAAGATTATAATAAAAAAATTATAGATTTAAACTTCTCTGCCAAAAAAGAATTATTAAATGAATATAATTATGAGATTGATGAGTTGTTTAATTGTTGTAAAAAGAAATTGATTGAATTTACAAATACACAAGAATATAAAAAAGTTCTTAATAATATGTTTTTAGAAGCAATGAAAAATTTAGAAGACAAGAAAGATTTAACTATTTACATAGTTAAAAACGATAAAGACAAAATTGATTTTTCAGCTTATGGAAAATTGGAAATTTTAGAGGATAGTTATATAGGTGGAGTTAAATTACAAAGCAAAAATATATTAGTTGATAATACAATTTTAACTAATTTAAAGGAGAAAATATATGGAACCAAAAAGAGTAACTAAAATAAACGGGCCTGTAATAGTTGCAACAGGTGAAGAAGATATTGCAATGCATGATATGGTTTATATAGGTAAAGATAAACTTATGGGAGAAGTAATAAAACTAGAAGGAAAATCTGCAACAATACAAGTTTATGAAGATACATCTGGTATGCATATTGGTGAAGAAGTAATAAGTACAGCAGGTCCATTATCTTTAAGTTTAGGACCAGGTTTAATAGGTAGTGTGTTTGATGGGATTCAAAGACCATTAAACAGATTAGAAGAAGAATCAGGATATTTTATAAAAAAAGGTATACAAGTAAGTAATTTGGATGAAAATAAGAAATGGCACTTTGTTCCAACTGTAAAAGTAGGAGATATAGTTATATATAATTCTATTTTAGGTACTGTAAAAGAAACAGAAAGTATTACACATAAAATAATGTATTCAAATTTTAAGCAAGCAAAGATAATCGAAATTGTAACAGAAGGAGACTATTCTATAACAGATGTAATTGCAAGAGTGAAAACTGATGATGGTAATATAATAGAAATAACTATGGTACAAAAGTGGGCGGTAAGAAAACAAAGACCATATAAAGAAAGATTACAAGCAAATATTCCTTTATTAACAGGACAAAGAGTTATAGATTCTATTTTTCCAATTAGTAAAGGTGGAACAGCTACAATCCCAGGAGGATTCGGAACTGGAAAAACAATGTTACAACATCAATTAGCAAAATGGTGTGATGCAGATATAATTGTATATATTGGCTGTGGTGAAAGAGGAAATGAGATGACGCAAGTCTTAGAAGATTTTCCAAAACTTACAGATCCAAGAACAGGAAGACCTTTAATGGAAAGAACAGTACTTATTGCCAATACATCTAATATGCCAGTTGCAGCAAGGGAAACATCAATATATACAGGTATAACAATTGCAGAATATTATAGAGATATGGGATATCAAGTTGCTATTATGGCAGATTCTACTTCTAGATGGGCAGAAGCATTAAGAGAAATATCTGGAAGATTAGAAGAAATGCCAGCAGAAGAAGGTTTTCCTTCTTATTTACCATCAAGACTGTCTGAATTTTATGGTAGAGCAGGAAGAACTTTAAATAATAATGGTACAGAAGGTTCAGTAACAATTATAGGAGCAGTTTCACCACAAGGCTCAGATTTTTCAGAACCTGTTACTCAAAATACAAGAAGATTTGTGCATGTATTTTGGGGGTTAGACAGAGATTTAGCCTATTCTAGGCATTACCCAGCAATTAATTGGATGATAAGTTATAGTGAATACATGCCAAATTTAGAAGACTGGTACGAAAAAAACACAGAAGAGGATTTCTTAGATTATAGAGCAAAGATAATTAAACTTTTAAATGAAGAAAATGAACTTCAAGAAATTGCAAAGGTTGTTGGACAAGATGTATTATCAGATTCAAAAAAATTAATATTGGAGATTTGCAAATGTGTAAGAGAGGGATTTTTACAACAAAATGCAAATTCTGAAATTGACACATATGTACCTTTATTAAAGCAATATAAAATGATGAAAATAGTAGTAGATGTATATGAATCAGCAAATGAATTAATCGAAAATGGAACTCCGATGTCTGAAATAAAGAAAATAGGATTTTTTGAAGAATATCCAAGAATAAAAAATGAAATATCAAATATAGAAATGGCAAAAATAGATGAATTGGAAGAAAAGTATATAAATGAATTAAATAAAATACAAGAAGAATATAAAGAGTTCTTTAAGAAGGGATGATAAATTAGTGAATATACAATACATTCGGATTGGAATCAATTAATGGTCCTATTGTTTATATAAAAACACCAAAGAATATTGCATATAATGAACAAGTAGAACTAATATTAAAAAATGGTGAATCAAGGATAGGAAATGTTATTTCTATGGATGAAAATATTACAGCCATACAAGTATATGAAGGTACTAATGGCATAAATTTAGATAGTACTAAAACAATATTAAAAGGAAAATCTTTAAGTATAAAACTTTCCGAAGATGTGCTAGGTAGAGTTTTTGATGGTACAGGTAGACCAATTGATGGGTTAGGTGAGATAAATTCAAACATAGAAAGAGATATTAATGGAAGTAGTATAAATCCCGTTTCTAGGGAATATCCACGTAATTATATAGAAACTGGAATATCTAGTATAGATGGATTAATGACTTTAATTAGGGGACAAAAATTACCTATATTTTCTGGAAGTGGAATTAATCATAATGAACTTGCTAATAAAATTATTAAAGATTCGAATATAGGTAACGAGGAAAAGTTTGCTATTTGTTTTGGATTGATGGGAGCAGAATTTGAAACAGCAGAATATTTTAAAAACAATTTAAAAGAAAATGGAACTTTATCTAAAGTTGTAATGTTTCAAAATCTTTCTAATGATCCAAGTATAGAAAGACTTTTAACTCCAAAAGTAACTTTAACTTGTGCTGAATATTTAGCGTTTGATTTAGGCTATCATGTTTTAGTTATTTTAACAGATATGACTGCATATGCAGAAAGCTTAAGAGAAGTGTCTACCTTAAAAGGAGAAATACCAAGCAGAAAAGGATATCCAGGATATTTATATAGTGATTTGGCATCTATTTATGAAAGAGCTGGAATGATAAGAGGTAAAGAAGGTTCTATTACAGAAATTCCAATTTTAACTATGCCAAATGATGATATATCTCATCCGATACCAGATTTAACAGGATATATAACAGAAGGACAAATTGTATTATCAAGAGATTTATATCAAAAAGGGATAACACCACCTGTTGATATTTTAAATTCATTATCAAGATTAATGAAAGATGGAATAGGTGAAAAATATACCAGAAAAGATCATAGTAAAATATCTGACCAAATATTTGCATCATATTCAAAAGCACAAGATGTAAGGGCTTTAGCAAAAGTTTTAGGCGAAAGTGACTTAAATGAATTAGATAGAAAGTACTTGGAATTTGCAGATAAATTTGAAGAAAGATTTTTAAAACAAGGAACAGATGAAAGACGAGATATAAAACAAACTCTAGATTTAGCTTTAGAAATACTAAATATTTTACCAAAAGAAGAATTAAATAAATTATAATGGAGGCAACCATGAGTGATATTCTTCCAACTAAAAGTAATTTAATAAAATTAAAAAAGACAATTACTTTGTCTAAGCAAGGTCAAGAATTATTAGAAAAGAAGAAATATATTTTAATAAAGGAAAAAGAAAAATATTATAGTAAAAAGAAAAAAATAGAAGAAAATTTTAACGAACAATATAAAAAGGCTTTTTATATGTTGCAAAATGCTAATGTGGATATTGGAATTAGTAAAGTAAACAATATTGCTTACGATATAAATATTGATAATAAATTGGACATAAAATATAAAACTGTAATGGGAGTAGAAATTCCAATAGTTTCTTATGAAAACAAGAAGATACCAGATTTAACATTTGGCTTATTAGGAACAACAATAACTTTAGATGAAGCGATAGTTGAATTTCAAAAGTTAAAAGAAATACTAATAGATTTAGCACAAATAAAAACTACATTACAAAGATTAGATGAAGCTATACAAAAAGTACAAAAACGTTCAAACTCTTTAAAAGATATAATTATACCGAATTATATAAAACAACAAAAGACGATTCAAGAAACATTAGATGAACGTGATAGAGAAGAATTTACAAGATTAAAAGTTATAAAAAAATAGGGATTTAGGGACGTTCCTTTTTTCCTATTTTTAGTTATTTAATTTTAGAACTAAAACTAAATAGTATCTTTTTGTAAGTAATCAATTTTTGAGGAATATCATTAATTAAGTTATGAACTTAAATTATAGTAATATCAAGCATTTTAAGAGAAATGTGAAAGTTTCGTAAATTTTAGCACTCTACTATTGACTTTGCTAAAATTAGATATATAATATATTTGTAAAAAGTTAAAAGACTTTTACATATGTGCTACCTAAGCAAAAGGGTGTCAACACATAAAATAATAAGAAGAAAGAGGAGACGATTATTATGATGATGATACCAAGAAGAAATGATTTTGATTTATTTGATGAGATGTTTAGTGATCCATTTTTTACAGGAACAGAAAACAAGGTAATGAAAACAGATATTAAGGAGAAAAAGGACAAATATGTAATTGATATGGATTTACCTGGATATGAAAAGAATGATATTAAAATTGATATTCAAGATGGTTATTTAACAGTTCATGCAAATGTAAACAAAGCTGAAACAGAAAAAGATGAAGGTAAGTATGTACGTAAAGAAAGATATGTTGGAGAATGTTCAAGAAGCTTTTATGTAGGCGATAACGTAACAGAGGAAGATATAAAAGCAAAATTTAAAAATGGTATATTAACACTAGAGGTTAATAAAAAAGATGAAACTAAAGAGCTTCCAGACAAGAAATATATAGATATTGAATAATTTTATAAAAGCAACTAAACTTTTTTAGTTTAGTTGCTTTTTCGTTTGGTTTTCTTTAATCAATTATGTTATATAATTAAGATATGAAACATTATAATTAATAGAAAAAAATATATAAATTTTATTGAATAAAACATTTCGTTGTGATATTAATATAGTTAAATTACATTAATTGTTTTGAACAAATTAAAAGTTACCCAAAATTATATCTAATTAATATAAAATTTTTACAAAAGTAGAAAAGGAGAAAAAATGTTATCAAGACCACAATATTTATATCAAGCTAAATTAATAATCGATTGTTTCCCAAAAGAAGATTATGATTCAATTCCAAAAGAAACTATAAAATATATCGAAGACAATATGCAAATTGATTCTGATATTGTAATAAATCCAGAACTTTCATTAGAAGAACAAGATATAGACCCACAAACATGGCAATTTTTACAAAATATTGCAGATAATGTTAGTGATAATGAATTCTATGAAGAATATAAAAAAGAGATTGATGAATATATTAATATTGCAAACGAACAAAATGAAGGTTTTAAAGCTAGAATAGATAATATTAATTTAAATAAGGATTTTTTAAAATTAAAAAAAGAAAATCAAAAATTACCTAAAGCTAAAGAATTAATTTATGGATATCAACAGGTAATTGCAAACAAAGATGAAAAAATTAAAGAATTAGAACAAGAATGTAATTCTTTAAAAGAAATGCTAAATAAAATTCCTAAATTTATAAAAATGCTATTTTTAAGAAATAAGAAGGTCAAACTTTTAAAAGAAAAAAACAATTAACAGTTGGAGGTACATATGGGTACAAATGATAAACAAAGATTATGGTTTTGCTCCGATTATGGGTTAGAAAATAAATGTATCATAAAAAGATTAAGCGAGAGCGAAGAAAAATACTATATAGTAACACATGATAAAGAAACAAAATGGGGAAATATAATTCCACTTTTTCAAAGAAAAATAATGAGAGAATCTTTAAAAGGAAGCGTTATATATGGTATAGGGGTTAATGGAACATTACCTGGAGCTAATATAGCAAATTTAGACATAGAGAGTGAAAATGATGGAAAAGATATATCTGTATTAGAACAAGTTAGTGAAATTATTGGAAAAAGAATGAGCTTAGATGAACAATTTATAGCAGCATATGCTAGTAATGGAATATCTGGAATAAATGTAATAGCAAAAAAATTAAGAATTGGCGAAAACGAAGCAGAAAATATTACTGAAAATATATTAATGAGAAGTCATCAAGCAATGGGCATTTCTATAGAACGAGAGGCAGAACTTGCAAAAAAAGTTAATGCATCAATGCAGAAAATGAAAACAGATTATGAAACTACTGTTGCAATAGATAATTTATTAAATAGTGAAGATGAATTAGTCAGAAGTTAGATTATGTTAATATAATAGAAATAATATCTAATATAAAAAGTAATAATTAAGATTTTAAGTGAGGGAAGGAAAATGGCTGAAAAAGATCCAAATGATGAAAAGAATAATGAATATATTATTTCAGAAACTAGTGTGGAAAATGCTGTAAACAGTGCTTTATCGCAATTTTCAGAAGGAGAAATAGTAAAGAATGGAAAAAAACCTAACTTTTATACTTTAAAGATGTTTAAAAAGAATATAGGAGGGGCAATTTTAGGTAAAGACGATAAACGACAAATTGAAGGCAAATATTTACAAAACACAGAAGAAAATATAAAAAAAATAACTAAACTTATATTAGATTCAGCAAGAAAATACGACCCAGAGAAAGAACCTGATCCAGTTCCTGTTATAGATCCTAATGATAAAGATAATAAAGATAATAAAGATAATGGGGATGATGGAAAAACAGATCAAGGAGATGGTAACCAACCAGACAAAGGAGATGGCAACCAACCAGACAAAGGAGATGGCAACCAGCCAGGCCAAGGAGACGGTAACCAACCAGGCCAAGGAGATGGTAACCAACCAGGTCAAGGAGATGGTAACCAACCAGATCAAGGAGATGGCAACCAACCAGACAAAGGAGATGGCAACCAACCAGGTCAAGGAGATGGCAACCAGCCAGGCCAAGGAGACGGTAACCAACCAGGTCAAGGAGAAACTCCAAAACAATCTCAAGAACCTAAAAAAGAGGAAAATAAAAAGAGAAGACTATTTATTCCAATAGCTGCAGCAGCATTAATAGGGGGTGCAATAGGTGCTGCTATCACTTCAGGAGCAAATACTATTATAAATGAAAATAATAATATAAGTATAGAATATGATTCAACAGAAAATACAATGGATGCATTAGCAGATTTAGAGCAAAGTTCTAATGATTTAATTGATGAAAACAGAAATATAGCTGACCTTATAAAAGGAACTAATTCTGATATTAGAGAGGAATCCACATTGTTAGGTAAAGATTTTTCAGAAGATGAGAGGATAGAGTCCGAGTCAACACCTATAAATTATCTTGATGAAGTTGAAGAAATACAAGCACAAAGAGATAGTGCAATAGCTAAATATTCATTAATAAAAGAGCCTACAAATGAAGATAAACTTGAATATACTTTACAACAGTTAGATGTACAAAGTAAATCATTAAATTTTAAAAATGAAAAATTGCAGATGCTTTTAGAATCTAAAGATATACAAAGCATATTAATACAAGAACATTCTGACGCAGGATATAATAAAGAAAGTCATAGTAAAGAATTAAAAGGGAATGAAGCTTTAGCACAAATATACAAAGAAAATATTCAAGAAGTGCAAAATGATATTGCTAGAAATACTCAAATTCAATCACATTTAAAAAATTTGGATTTATCACAAGTACAAGATTTTGATGAATATTTTAATGCGTATTTTTCAGGAATACAAAATAGTGACGTAGATAAATTAAATGAATTTGAACAGGTTTTTAATAATTATAATGGATATGTAAAATCTTATAAAGCAGACTTTAAAGCAGAAGATTTTCAAAGATATATGTCTGCATACACAGAGGGGACAAAACAAGGACAATCTGTTGATGAAATAAATAAACAATTTGATAAAGAAATCAATCCAAATATATTTATTGATTTTTTTAGGGAGTGATGGTAATGAAAAATTTTGAGACTGGCAAATATATTAAATTAAGTAATGGAGATGAATATTATATTTGTAGAAATTTATTAGCAGAAAATGCTGAATATTTCTTATTATTAAATATGTCAGGAAAATTAGTTGGAAATAATACAGAAATGCTATTAATGAAATATAATTATCCAACTGAAGAATTTAAAATTGTTGCAGAAGAGAAAGAAATAAATACTACTATTAGAAAGATGATAGAATTATCATAATTAGGAGGGAATATTATGGAAGAAAAACAAAAGAAAATTGAAGAAATGAATGGATTTAGAGATTTGAGAATTGTAGATAACTTTTATCAAACATCTGCATTTTTCCCTATGCCAACAACTGAGATAGGGACATTAAGTGAAAGCGGACAAACAAATTTAGGTTCATATTCACTATGTTTTCCTTATTATATAGCAGGAAAAGACTATTATGCTATGGTACTATGCTGTAGAAATAGTTCTAATACATGCAAAAATATTTTAAGAACTGGAAAATGTTCTATAAACTTTATAACAGATAAAAGAAAATATTTTAAAGAAGCTGTAAGGTTAGGTTATCCAGGAGAAACTACAGAAGAAAAAATGAAAGATACCATTTTTACTTTAGTAGATGGAAAGAGTGCAAGAGAAAATCCAGATGAGAAATATCCAAAAATAGTACAAGAAGCATTTCAAGTTTTTGAATGTACATGGGTAAAAGAATTAGACAATGCACAAAATGACACTGTTCAAGAAGAATATAAACCACCATATCATGATTTTAATGGAATTACGAGTGAATTTGGAGCACACTTTATTTTAAAGATTGATCATATATTAATGAAACCAAGATATTATGATGCAATTGTAAATGGTGTCAATAATAGAAGTTTTCCTTCTGTTCCAGTAGATTATGGATATAGAGATAATAAGAACTTCTGGTATACAAAATTTAGAAAACCAATATGTGAACCAATTCCTGCAAGTAAAGGAATTAGTTTAGATACAGTAAAATATGCTGCTTCAAGATTAGATCCAGATGTAAAGTTTACAGATGAAGCATGTCAAAAACTTGTTAAAGTTCCAAGAGTATTTTTAAATACTGTTCTTAAAGGTTGTGTAGCATGGGCAAAAGAAAATAATGTAAGTTTAATTACAGAAAAAGAAATGGAACAAATACAAGATAAGAGAAATAAAGAAAAAAACAAATAATAATAAAATAGGAACTGCAAATAGTTTAAACTAAATGCAGTTCTTTGTTGTCTTTGCTTAATTTTTCGTCTAATGACGTTTTAATTATTACATTGTAAAAATTATTTATTTACTACATAAAATAGTGTTAATTAACAGTTACAAAATTTTTCTCTAAGCTGGCCACAGTCTACAGAAAATAGATTGCCAATTTTATCGGATTTCTCTTTACACTTAATTTTGTTCTTTTTTAAAAAAGCAACTTCTTCGCTATCAAGTCGAATATCGACCATTTTTGATTTTGTACTCATTACAAAACAATATAAATGTTTACTATACATATAGTCCTCCTTTAGTATAAAAATTGATATTATGTAGTAAATTAGATAAATAATTTTAGAAAAATTATATATTAATAAAAATGCAAAAGCTGTCGAAATCTGACAGCTTTAAAAAATTTTTTTTTATACTATAGTACCACCATTTACATGAATTACTTGACCAGTAATATATCTAGAATCATCACTTGCTAAATATAGATATGCAGGAGCAAGTTCAAATGGTTGACCAGCCCTTTTTAAAGGAGTATCTGTACCAAAAATTTCAACTTCTTGGGCGTTAAAAGAGGAAGGAATTAAAGGTGTCCAGATAGGACCAGGAGCAACAGCATTAACTCGTATTTTTTGATCTGCAAGAGATAATGCAAGAGATTTGGTAAATACAGTAATAGCTCCTTTTGTAGAAGAATAATCAATTAAGTTCTTTTTACCTTCGAATGCAGTAATAGAAGTAGTATTAATAATACTACTATGCGCATCTAGATGAGGAAGAACTGCTTTTGTTAAATAAAAAAATGTAAATATATTAGTTTCAAAAGTAGCTTTTAATTGTTCACTTGTAATATCTAAAATACTATTTTGAGGGAATTGGACACCGCAGTTATTTACCAAGATATCAATTTTACCAAAATTTTTTAGCGCAGTATCTACTATATAAGTAGAAAGCTTTTCATCACGCAAATCACCAGGAATAAGTACACATTTTCTACCACAATTTTCTATTAATTTTTTTGTGTAATTTGCATCTTCATTTTCATTTAAATAACTAATTACTATATCAGCGCCTTCTTTTGCAAAAAGTAGACTAACAGCACGCCCAATACCACTATCTCCACCTGAAATTATTGCAACTTTATTTTCAAGTTTTTTGCTAGGAATATAATTAGGATTTTCAAATATAGGTTTTGGATTCATTTCATATTCCATTCCAGGTTGATATTTTTGTTGTTGGGCAGGAAAGGTAATTGGTGTTTTTAAATTTTCATCTTTAAATCCTATATATGGAATTGTTGGATAATTATCTATCATTTTATCAGCTCCTTGTAAAATAGTATATGCGCGTAGTAAAAAAATATAATATATTTATATAAAAATATGTACATAAAAAATTTTTTTGATATAATGATAAAAATAAAAGAAGGGTGAATAAAGTGTCAGAAGATAGTGTGAAAAAAATAATTAATATATTTAAAGATGCAGCATTAGATTTTAAAGATAAATTTAATAAAAATCTAGTATATTACTTCGCAGAAAGTATTTCTGAAGAAGAAATAATACTAAAATTTAATGTAGAATTTGATAGAAAATTAGAATATCTTATGATAATGAAAAAACAGAAAAACAATTCGAATTCTATTCCAAAATTAAGAGGATATGAACCGTTATCTAATGATGGAAATCCATTTAAAAAATTAAAATATACAGATGAAAATTATATATTAGGTAGAATTTATGATTTCATAATTGAAAATTCTTTTGATGAAATTGTTTGTTATTTAAATTTTGGTATTCTAATAAGGAACCCTTTAGATTTAAAAGGGATATATAATATAAATGTAAAGTTTATTGGGGATTAAGAGGCTGATTACTTATGATAGAGAAATATAAAGATGAATTAATAAATGATCTAAGAAAAGAAAAAATAAAAATAGATGAAAAAGAAAAAAGCATAAGGAAACGAGAGAAAGATTTAAATCAAGAACTAGAAGAGCTAAAGCGCAAGGAAAGATTACCAATAAGAAGGGTTAATTATAATTTTTTTCAAAGACATTTTACAAGAAGAAAAGAATTTAAAGAACAGCAAGAAAATATTAAATTAAAGAAAAAGCTTTCAGAAGAAATAAGTAATGTAGAAAAAGCTTTGGCTGAAGAAACAGAATGTGTAAAACAAAGAATAGAAGAAGAAGGAATAAATAAAGGACTATCAGAAATTTATAGAAAACTTAACGTTATAAGAAAAGCAAAATGTTTAAAGGATTTAGATGTGAACCCTGACTATGTGATAAGATTTTTGGAAGAAAGAGGAATTACTCCTGTTTTAACAGAAGCAGACAAAAATATTACAAATAATCCAAGAAATTATTCTTCAAAGAGTGCATTAATAGGTGTTCATAAAACTAAGTTTGCTCCAGTAGGTTCACAGATTAAAACTGCAAAGGATGCAGGAGTAATAAAAATAGATAGTTTTAAAATTGATGGAAAAGAATATAGCTATGGTTTTGAATCTGAACGAAACACTGTACATATGGCTATGAATGACGAAGTTTCTTCTCATATGTATGGGTCTTGGGAAGATTGTAGATATGCAATTCTAATCCCTTTTGAAAATATTCCAAATGCAAAAATTGGTTCTGCTGCTCCAATGGATACGTTTACCAAAGGAAGCATAAATTTACAAGAAAACTGTTGGTTATTATGTCCGAAAGATGAAGTTCTTCAACTTCAAGAAGAAAATCCAGGAATCAGAGTAATAGGATATGAAGGAGAAAGTGTTTTAGGATATTCTAGTCCATTTTTATCTGCCTTAGGTTATAGAGCAGAAGATGTTGGTATGTGGAGTTGGTTGGACGAAGAAAGTGAAAAACAATTTTGTGAGCTAATAAAAAAAGAAGGTTTAGAACCTGAGCCACACACATATACATATTTTCATGAAGATGAAAATATTCTTACAAAGATTAATAAAGCTGTATCATTGTGTAAAACCTTAAACGCTAATGGTTTAATAAAAAGTAAAGAAGATATATCAAATGTAAATGAGCAATTAAAAGAACAATATAGTGATGTAGGAATGATTTTAAATGGTTTATGTACAAAATCAGAATTTATTGATGAAGATTATTCGGAAGAAGCTATAAAGGCAAATCATAGACATTTAGACATATTTTTTAAGAAAATGGAAGAAAATGGTTTTAATATACCAACAGCATATAAAAATATAATAACAAATATAGAGAAAATTGGGCTATATGATTTAAGAACTTCGCAAGAATATGAATCAGCATTTAAAATTGATGGAGAGTGTAGCTATGAAGAGCGAATGACAATAGGTAAATTGAAACTTGCATTAGATAATGTAGAAGGTTATGAAATAAATAAAATTGAAACTGCAATGTCAGATTTTTTATCTAGTGTATCCTTAGAAAGTATTTTAGCTTCAAGAGATAGAGTAAATGCTAGAAAAGTTGAAACAGATGCAAGATAATATGTTTTGATAGTACAAGGTGGCTTTTTAGTCATTCTTGTTTTTATATAATGTTGTGTGCTATAATTTTTAAAGAAAATACGAATAAATATAGGGGTATCAAAAATGGAGAATAATGAATTAGCTTATTATGATAAAATTAAAAATTGGGATTTTAGTATGATAAGATGTGAAGAAGAAAATTTAACAAATTGGGACATGTACGAAATTTTAAATAAATTCGCAAAAGAAGATTCGACAATATTGGATTTAGGAACTGGAGGAGGAGAAAAAGTTCTAAACAAGTTCCCAAAAGTATCTAAAATTATAGGAACAGATTTTTCAAGTGAAATGATAAAAACAGCTAATCAAAATTTAAAAAAATCTGGCAAAACTAATATAGAATTTAAAGTTATGAATAATTTAAATATGAATACACCAGATAATTATTTTGATATTGTAGTTGCAAGACATACATGTATTTCTGCTGAACAAATTTTCAAAACCTTAAAACATAATGGAAAATTAATATTAAGAGGAGTTGACAAACTAGATTGTTGGCAATTAAAAAGATTATTCAACAAAGGCCAAGCTTTTAATGATGTTAAACCAATAAGCCAGATAGATTATGAGAATATAATGGATGCCGGGTTTAAAAATGTAGAGTTAGTTCCAATATACATTAGAGAATATTATAAAACTAGGGAAGATTTATTAGCATTATTATTAAAAACTCCTATATTAGATGATTTTTCAGAAGAAAGAATTAATAATGAGTTACTTAAAAATGAAATAGATTTAGAAAAACTAGACGTATATATAAAAGAAAATACATATGAAAAGGGGATATTGTTAAGAAGAATGTATTATGGAATTGTAGCTGATAAAGATTAAAATTGTTATTAGAAATTAAATAAGAATTATTTTAGTATCGATAGGGAGGCAAATATGTTTAAGTTACATTCAGAATATAAACCAACAGGAGACCAACCACAGGCAATTGAATATTTAAGTAATGGGATAAAACAAGGAAAAAAATATCAAACACTACTTGGTGTTACTGGTTCAGGAAAAACATTTACAATGGCTAATGTAATTCAGCAAGTGCAGAAACCAACATTAGTATTGGCACATAATAAAACTTTAGCAGGACAACTTTATTCCGAATTTAAAGAGTTTTTTCCAGAAAATCATGTAGAATATTTTGTGTCATATTATGATTATTATCAACCAGAAAGCTATATTCCAAGTTCTGACACATATATAGAAAAAGATGCATCTATAAATGACGAAATAGATAAATTACGTCATTCTGCAACAGCTAGCTTGTTCGAAAGTAAAGATGTAATAATAGTTTCATCTGTATCATGTATATATGGATTAGGAGACCCTATAGATTATGAAAATATGATTATATCATTAAGACCAGGAATGCAAAAATCTAGAGATGAAGTATTAAAGAAACTAGTAAAAATGCAATATACGAGAAATGAAATAGACTTTAAAAGAGGAACATTTAGAGCTAAAGGAGATATAGTAGAAATATATCCATCAGATCAAAGTGAAACAGCAGTAAGAGTAGAATTTTGGGGTGATGAAATAGAGAAAATTTCAGAAATCAATCCATTAACTGGTAAAGCTATAGGAACAAGAGCACATATTATGATTTTCCCTAATTCACATTATGTTACAACAAAAGAGAAAATGGATCGAGCAATAGGTACCATTGAAGAAGAATTAGAAGAAAGAATTAAATTTTTTAAAGATCAGGGAAAATTGATAGAAGCACAAAGAATTGAGGAAAGAACAAATTTTGATATAGAAATGATGAAAGAAACTGGGTTTTGCCAAGGAATAGAAAATTATTCTAGACATATTAGTGGTAGAGAACCAGGAAGCCCACCATTTACACTTTTTGATTATTTTCCAAAAGATTTTTTGTTATTAATAGATGAATCTCATGCAACAATACCACAAGTAAGAGCAATGTATAATGGTGACAAAGCAAGAAAAGATTCTTTAGTAAATTATGGTTTTAGATTGCCATCTGCATATGATAATAGACCATTAACATTTAAAGAATTTGAAGAGCGAATAAATCAAGTTATATTTGTAAGCGCAACACCAGCAGAATATGAAAAAGAACATAGCAAAGAAAATGTTGTAGAACAAATTATAAGACCTACAGGACTTTTAGATCCAAAGATAGAAGTAAAACCTATAGAAAATCAAATAGATGATTTAATAGAGCAGATAAGAGAAAGAACTGAACGAAATGAAAGAGTATTAGTTACTACATTAACTAAAAAAATGGCAGAAGATTTAACAGATTATTTGAAAAATGTAGATATAAAAGTAAATTATATGCATTCAGATATTAAAGCATTAGAGAGAATGGAAATAATAAGAAATTTGCGTTTAGGAGAGTTTGATGTTTTAGTTGGAATTAATCTATTAAGAGAAGGTTTAGATATTCCAGAAGTTTCTTTAGTTGCAATTTTAGATGCAGATAAAGAAGGATTTTTACGTTCAGAACGTTCGTTAATTCAAACAATAGGACGTGCAGCAAGAAATACTAATGGAAAAGTAATAATGTACGCAGATGAATTAACAGATTCAATGGAAAAAGCAATTAGTGAAACAAATAGAAGACGTGAGATTCAAATGAAATATAACAAGGAACATGACATTACACCACAAACGATAAATAAATCTGTAAGAGATACTATAAGAGCTACAGTTTTAGAAGATGTTTCATCAGAATATGATATAAAGAAAGATGAAAATATAGAGGAAATAATTACTAAATTAACAGATGAAATGCTTAAATGTGCTTCTAAAATGGAATTTGAGAAAGCTGCAGAATTAAGAGATAAAATTAAAGAATTACAAGATTTAGTATAAAGATTGACATTTAAATTTATTAAATATAAAATAAAAATATAATCAATATTTGTCGAACAAAAGGGGATAATATAATGTTTGGATTCAAAAGAAAAAAAGAAAAAAATGAACTTGCATTAATACATAGAAAAGAGACCATATTTTCTAAAATTGCTGCATTTTTTAAAAGGGATAAACAAGAAATACCAGAAGATTATTACTCTAATCAATCATTTTATTCAAGGCATTCATATGTAGCAAATTCTATAAATAATTTGGGAGAAGAAGTATTTTACGGAACAGTAAGCGCAAATGGTTTAGATGTTTATTATTTCCAAAAGATGAAAGAAATTGGATTAATGCATCATTCAGATGGTGTATCAACAAAATTAATTGTAGCAGACTTAAATCAGAGTTATAACCAAGAAGGACTTGAGCCACATAATCTAAGAAAAATATGTTTTGAAATTCCAGAATATTATTTCTTTAGAAGAATTTTTATATAATGATGGATTGTATCAATTAGTCCAAAGTGGAAGAGTTAAGTTGGAAGATTTAAATTATTATAAAATAAACATAGTAGGAAAAGCTGAAATGAAAACGGGTTTAGATATGCAAACTGGAGTTACAATAACCGATAATACACCAGAAGCTATATCTTATGCAGATAAAAAACTTACAAAAGACTGGTTAAGTCAAATTGAAAGAGATAAAAAGACTCAGGAAAAGGCTAGAAAAGAAGCAAACAAACAACAGATAGAAGATATGTATAATCAAGCAATAATAGATGAAGAAAAATTTGCTAAAAGAGAAGCAGAAGAACAGGAAAATAGAATAAATGATAATAATATTCGTGTTGCTCCAGGGAAAAACACAATTTATTTTACTGATCCAGATAGTGGAAAAATAATTTTGTTAGATAAAATAGTTAGAGTAAAGACGATTGTTCATAAAGATGGACAAATTTCTGATTTGTACATAGCACAATATACTGCTAAAAGAAAACCTGATGACGTACAAAATTTAGCAGATAAAAGTAATATAGCATTTGAATTAACAGAAGACGAAATGAACAATATATTAAAAAATACAGATGATAGTCTAAACTTTGCTTTTAGAGGTTTATTCTCTGAAAGAAATGTTAACCAATATAAAAGTACTGGTGAATTAGGAAGTAGACATATAGGGTATTTAAAAAGAACAATAGAAGGATATAAAATATTGCTTGGCAGTAATAGTTCTAGAAGTTATTTAAATTCATTAAATTTAGAAATGTATAATAGCAATAATAGACCAAATTTAGGCTATGTAGGATATGGAGATGGAAGATAAATAAAATGAATAGGGATTATGGGGGCATTCCTGATAATCTATATATAAAAAAGGAAGACTATACTTCCTTTTTTTGTTGCATAGGAAAAAATAGTAGCTTAATAATAGCAGGTGAAAGTATAAAAGTGAAGATAGGATATATAAATAAAGAAATAGCAATACTATAAGAAATCCAAATGAAGATAATAGAAAGTAAAAATATATAAATAAATTATATAAGAAAAAAGTAATTACAATAAAAGACAAAGAATAACAAGAGTGGATTTATAACTTTTTAATTAGTGCCAGTATGAACGAAGTGCAAATTTGTTCTGTAGTAAGAAAGAAAAAACAATACTAGAAAATAATACCAAACTATTGTTTTTAAAAATTAAATATAATATAATGAATAAGCAATCGGGATTTGGGGACGTTCCTTTTTTCCCGATTAAGTATGCAAACTAAACTTATTGGGGGCATTTTATGAATGATAAAATAATTATTAAAGGTGCAAAAGAACATAATTTGAAAAATATAAATTTAGAAATACCAAGAGATAAATTAGTAGTTGTAACAGGACTTTCAGGTTCAGGAAAATCATCATTAGCCTTTGATACATTATATGCAGAAGGTCAAAGAAGATATGTAGAAAGTCTTTCTTCATACGCAAGACAATTTTTGGGACTCATGGAAAAGCCAGATGTAGAATCAATAGAAGGTTTATCGCCAGCAATATCAATTGACCAAAAAACAACATCAAAAAATCCTAGGTCAACAGTTGGAACTGTAACAGAGATTTATGATTATATTCGTTTATTATATGCAAGAATTGGTGTACCATATTGTCCAATTTGTGGTAAAAAAATTGAAAAGCAGACTATAGACCAAATTATAGATAATATAATGAAATTGGAAGAAGGTACTAAAATACAAGTTATAGCTCCAATAATTAGAGGAAGAAAAGGTGAGTATACAAAATTAATTCAAGACTTATTAAAAGAAGGATTTATAAGGGCAAGAATAGATGGTGAAAATATTGAGTTATCAGACGATATTCAGATAGATAGAAAGAAAAAACATAATATAGATTTAATTGTTGATAGACTTGTAATTAAACCAGATATAAGGAGTAGATTAACAGAATCTGTAGAGATTGCTTTAAAACATGCAGATAATATAGTTACAATAGATGTTCCTGGTAAAAGTGAAACACTATATAGCCAAAATTATGCTTGCCCAGATTGTGGTTTTAGCTTTCCAGAATTAACACCTAGAATGTTTTCATTTAATAATCCGCAAGGAGCTTGCCCAGAATGTACAGGTATTGGTTATTTAATGAAAATGGATGAAGATTTAATTATACCAGATAAAAATAAAACTTTGTATGATGGTGTTAAAGCATTTGGTTCTAGTACAATGAAAAAAGGCGAGACAATGGCCAAAATGTATTTTGAAGCAATTGGTAAGCATTATGGTGTAGATATAAAAGTTCCTATAAAAAAATTACCAAGAGATTTTTTGGATAAAATATTATATGGAACAGGGGATGAATGTATAGATTTTGAGCATGAATCTCCATTTGGAATAAGAAAATTTAGTGCACCGTTTGAAGGTGTTATTCCAACATTAGAAAGAAGACATAATGAAACAAAATCACAAGGAATGAGAGAATTTTATGAAATGTATATGAGCGAAAGCCCTTGTCATGCTTGCCATGGTGCAAGATTAAGGAAAGAAATTCTTTCTATAAAAGTTGGAGATAAAAATATCAATGAATTAACAGATATGCCTATAAACAAAATTAGGGATTATCTAAAAAATTTAGAATTAACTAACCAAGAAAAATTAATAGGTGAACAAATTTTTAAGGAAATAGATAAGAGATTAAATTTCCTAATTGACGTGGGATTAGAATATTTAACATTATCAAGATCTGCAGGGACACTATCTGGTGGAGAATCACAACGTATACGTTTAGCTACTCAAATTGGTTCTGGTTTAACAGGAGTTCTATATATTTTAGATGAGCCTAGTATTGGATTACACCAAAGGGATAATGACAAATTATTAGCAACACTAAAAAAATTAAGAGATTTAGGAAATACACTTCTTGTTGTAGAACATGATGAAGATACCATGTATGCAGCAGACCAAATAATTGATATTGGTCCAGGTGCAGGAGTACATGGTGGTAATGTTATGGCACAAGGAACAGCAGAAGAAATTAAAAAAGTAGAAAATTCAATAACTGGGCAATATTTAAGTGGAAGAAAAAGAATTCCTGTACCAAAAAAGAGAAGAAAAACAGTAAAAGGAAAAGCAATAGAAGTTAAAGGTGCAACAGAACACAACTTAAAAAATATAAGTGTTAAATTTCCACTTGGAGTATTTAACTGCGTAACAGGAGTTTCAGGTTCTGGAAAGAGTACATTAGTAAATGAAATATTATATAAAACAATCACAAAACAATTAAATGGTTCTAATGAAAAACCAGGTAAATGTAAAGAAGTAGTTGGAATAGATAAAATAGATAAAATAATAAATATAGATCAATCACCAATTGGTAGAACACCAAGGTCAAATCCAGCAACGTATACAGGTGTATTCGATACAATAAGAGAAATTTTTGCCAATACTAATGAAGCAAAATTGCGTGGCTATCAAAAAGGTAGATTTAGTTTTAATGTACAAGGTGGTAGGTGCGAAGCTTGTAATGGTGATGGTTTAATAAAAATAGAAATGCATTTCTTACCAGATATATATGTACCTTGTGAAGTATGTAAAGGTAAAAGATACAATCATGAAACATTAGAAGTTAAATATAAAGGAAAAACAATTGCAGATGTACTAGATATGACAGTAGAAGAAGCTTTAGACTTTTTTAGCAATATTCCAAAAATAAAACAAAAAATTCAAACATTATATGATGTTGGACTTGGATATATAAAACTAGGACAACCTTCTACAACTTTATCTGGAGGTGAAGCACAAAGAGTTAAACTAGCAACAGAACTTTCTAAAAGAGCAACAGGTAAAACATTGTATATTTTAGATGAACCAACTACTGGACTTCATATAGCAGATGTTCATAGGTTAGTAAATATACTACAAAGACTTGTAGATACAGGGAATACAATAATTGTTATTGAGCACAATTTGGATTTAATTAAAACATGCGATTATATAATAGATTTAGGACCAGAAGGTGGCGATGGTGGTGGAGAAATAGTAGCTGTCGGAACACCAGAACAAATTTGTAAAAATGATAAATCATATACAGGAAAGTTTTTAAAGAAGTATTTGGAAGAGTAAGATTAATCTATGTATGTGCAAAATCAAAGATTTTGCTAACTGATTAAACTTGTTTGGTATTTTATAATTAATTAAAGCAAAAGAACAAGAGTGAATAGAAATATTCACTCTTGCTTTATTTTTTATCAAATCGGGATTTAAGGAACGTCCCCAAATCCCGAGAAACGTCCTATATTCCGAGGAACATTCTCAAATCTTGATACTTATTATTTTTGATCATTTAAAGTTTCATTATTAACTGGTTTATGTTTTTCCGCATTAGTTCCTTGTTTTTTATTTTTCTTTTCTTTATTTTTAGCCATTATTTAAGCACCTCCATAATAGATTGTGGTCATTTATTTAGTGCCACAGTTATTATTGGTATTACCAATAAATATATATTTAGTTTTTACATAAAAAATAAAAATATTCATAAATTAATGATATATCTTTGTATATTTTATCAAAAAATAATGAGACATTCTTTTAATGAAAATTTAAATTATTTGAAAAAATAAATATATTGTTATATAATTACGAAAGCCAAATATAGGAGGAATATTATGGAAAATATAGTTATTGGAATTGAAGGTTATGTGGGAACAGGAAAGACTTCTGTTTGTAGAAATTTATTAGATAAAATACCTAACTCTGTTTTATTACATGGAGGAAACATATATAGAGCAATTACATATGGTATATTAAAAACAGGTTTAATAAACGTAAAAGAAGATAATAATAAATTAAGTTCATTAAATATTAAAAATATAATGGATAAATTAAAATTAAAGATTGAAATAGAAAATAATGAAAGTGTTGTATACATACATGATCAAAAAGTTAATGAAAATGACTTACAATCATTAGAAACATCTATTGCAACATCTAAAATTAGTAATTATGCAAATAATGAGAAATTATATGAATTTGGAAGAAATATTGTAGAAAATTTAAAACAAAAATATAATGTTATATTATCTTCAAGAGATATAGTAAATATGTATCCAAATATAGATTATCATTTTCTTCTTGTTGCAGATTTAGATGAAAGAGTAAAACGAAAAATGCATCAATATGAAGGTAAAATAACATATGATGAATTAAAAAAACATATTCAAAAAAGAGATGAATTACAAAAGAAATCTGGATATTATAAGATTCATCCAATTACTAAAGTTATAGATGTAACAGATTGTAAATCTGTAGAAGATGAAGCAAATAAATTAATGGAATATATAAAAAAATAATAATTAAAAAATAAATAGGGAAAAAGGAACGTCCAAAGATAACGGACTGTCCTAAATCTTTATGGAGAGGTGTATTATAGTGGATTACATAAATGAAAAATTACAAGAATTTGAAAATTATATATATCAGAAAAAAGTAGCAATTATTGGGTTAGGAGTAAGCAATATTCCTTTATTAGATTATTTATATGACAAAAAAGCTAATATAACAGTTTTTGATGATAGAACAATTGATGAACTTCCTGAAGAAATAGTAAATAAATTAACAACACATGCTATTCCATATTTTTTAGGAAAAGATAATTTAAAGAATTTAAATGGATTTAATTTAATATTTAGATCACCAAGCTGTTTACCTACAAGACCAGAATTAAGAGCTGAAGAAGAAAAGGGAGCAATAGTAACTACAGAAATAGAAATGCTTATGAAAATGTGCCCTTGCAAGATAATTGGTGTTACTGGAAGTGAAGGTAAAACAACTACTACAAGTTTAATATATGCAATTTTAAAACATGCGGGATATAATACTTATCTTGGTGGAAATATTGGTACACCGTTATTTACAAAACTTTCAGAAATTTTGCCAGATGATATAGTTGTCTTAGAATTAAGTAGTTTTCAATTAATGGAAATGGAGGTAAGCCCCAATATTTCTATAATTACAAATATAACTCCAAATCATTTGAATATACATAGCTCATATGAAGAATATATAGAAGCTAAAAAGACAATATTTAAATATCAAACACAAGATGATATATTAATATTAAATTATGATAATGAAATTACAAGAAAATGTAAACCAGAAGCAAATTCTAAAGTAATATATTTTAGTAGTAAAGAAAAATTAAACGATGGATATATAGTAGATGGAAATATAATAAAAGAATGTGAAAATAAATTAAGAAAGCATATATTAAATACTAAAGAAATTAAATTAAGAGGTATTCATAATTTCGAAAATATTTGCGCAGCACTTGCGGCAACTAGAGAATTAGTAGATGAAAAAATAGCTGTTGAAGCAATAAAAGAATTTAATGCAGTAGAACATAGGTTGGAATTTGTAAGAGAAATTAATGGAGTAAAATGGTATAATGATTCTGCAAGTTCAAGCCCATCACGTACAATAGCAGGTTTAAATGCATATGATGAAGAGATTGTTTTAATTGCTGGTGGGTATGATAAAAATTTAGATTATGATATTTTAGGAAAATATATTGTAAAAAAAGTAAAAGCATTAGTTTTAATTGGCAATACAGCTAAAAAAATACTAGATGCGACTACAAAAGAAATGGAAAAAGAAGGGGTAGAACTTCCAATATGTTTTTGCAATACATTAGAAGATGCAGTAAAAGCAGCAAATCAAATTGCAAAAGAAAATCAAGTTGTATTATTTTCACCTGCTAGTGCAAGTTTTGATATGTTCAAAAACTTTGCAGATAGAGGAAATCAGTTTAAAAAATTAGTTAATGAATTATAAAAAAGGCACATTATGTGTCTTTTTTTTATATAATAAAATAAGGAGGTTATTAAAATGTATAATAATAATTATGAAGAATATATGAGTTCTGTTTTAGGTTATAATATAAATCAAGGAAATACATATTATAATTATAACTATGACTATGATAATTTTTTATGCGATTTAGAGAAAAAATATCCTGATAATTATAATTCTATAATGGAAAAAATTAAGAAAATTGATATACAAAATTGTCAAGACAATTTTGATGAAATAGCAGAGAAGCTTTATAAAGAATTAAAAATAAAGGAAAATACTAAAGATATGAAAAACATGATAGTAGATTTGCTAAAAATTTTAATAATAAAGGAAAAGTTAGACGAAAGAAAGAATGAAGTTAATTATAAAAATTCATATCAGAATAGAGGAATGAGAGGATATAGTCCTTATGTTGAATTCTAAAAAATGGATAAAATTGTAAGAATTATTTTTTTATAAAAGGATATCATAGTAATATACCAGTAACTTATTTGTTTAAAATTAGAGCAAGGAAGGTATATTAAATGAAAGTTAAAGATTGTATGTGTAATAATATTTACTATTGCTTGCCAAATTCTACTGTTACAGATTGCGCTAAAATTATGAATGAAAAACATGTAGGATGTATTCCAGTATGTGATGAAGGAAAAAATTTAGTAGGGTTAGTAACAGATAGAGATATAACTTTAAGATGTATAGCATCTAACAAAGATTGCAATACAACTAAAGTTAGCGATATAATGACTTGTAATGTTTATAGCTGTACTTCAGATGATGATATTAAAACAGTAGAAAACAAAATGGCTGAAAATAAGATAAGAAGAATTCCAATAGTTGACAATAACAAAGTTATAGGAATGATAACATTAGGAGATTTAGCTAAAAATAAAGAAATTAATACAAATGGAGTATGTGCTACATTAGAAGATATTTGTTGTACTAATACAAACAAAAACGCAGAATAATATTTGCAAAGAAATATCTGATGCATTAGATAAAATATTTAAAATTATATTGTAAATTAAAAAGAGAATTTTCATAATTGGAAATTCTCTTTTTTAATAAACAGGACTTAAGGACAGTCCCAACCGGGATTTTGGGATGGTCCCAACCGGGATTTGGGGACGTTCCTTAAATCCCTCTTCTAAAAATAATAATTAAAGCAAGTCATAAATAACTCAAATATACATATAATAAATATAGGAGGAAGAAATGGTTGTAGAGTTAGGTTATTTTACAAAAGTAATAAAAAGAATAGGAATAATTGCTATAAGTGTTATTGTTTTAATACTTTTGTTTAAACTTAGCGTTTTTTACATGCCATTTCTAGTAGCATTTATTATTGCATTAACATTAGAACATCCAATAAAATTCTTTATGAAAAAATTTGGTTTTAAAAGGAGGACAAGTAGTATAATAATATTTTTAATTGCAATTTCAATAATTACAGGTCTACTTGTTTGGGGAATATCAACACTAGTTTCTGAGGCATCTAATCTAATGCAAGGATTAAATACTTATATTGATAAAGCATATACTCAAATAGAAAGTATCAGTTCACAATTTGATATAAAAAGACTACATTTACCAGAGCAAGTAGAAAAAGTTATAGAAACTTCAAATGACGATTTTTTTAATAATATAACAACATGGGTAAAAAATAGTTTATCAAAACTTTTAGATTTTTTAATGCAAATTCCAACAATTGCAATTTATACATCTATAACATTAGTGGCGTTATATTTTATGTGTGTGGACAAAGTATATATGATAGATGAAATAGAGCATCACCTACCAACCAAATGGGTAAAAAAGCTAGGTACCCATATACGTGAAATAATAAACTCAGTTGGAAATTATTTAAAAGCTGAATTTATATTGGTATTAGTTTCTTTTGTTATTTCTTTAATAGGCTTTTATATATTAAATATTATAGGAATAAAAATAAGTTATCCGTTATTAATTGCCTTGGGAATTGCGTTTGTAGATGCACTACCAATTTTAGGTTCGGGAACGATAATGCTACCTTGGGCAGTAATAAGTGCAGCAGATGGAAATATAGAACTTGCAGTAGGTCTTTTAGTATTATGGGGAATAATGTCTGTTGTAAGACAGTTTTTAGAACCTAAACTAGTAAGTAATAAATTAGGAATTCATCCAATATTTACTCTAATTGCTATGTATACAGGATTTAAATTTATAGGAGTTTGGGGAATGGTGTTAGGACCAATAATACTTATTATTCTAAAAAATATATTTAGCACATTAATAGATAAAGGAGTAGTAAAGGCAATATTAGAAAGATAAAGATATAAGTAACAAAATTAATCCACCGTCGAAAATCGTAATTTCGTTGGTGGATTAATATTATACTGTTGGAACATAGGATTCATCTGGTGGATATACATATTCATCATTTGGTTTATCGATTTCTTTTAAAGATGTAATTTGTAATTCGGGCATGTCACCATGATAATCTACTTTTTTTATGGTTCCTGTAACTTCTACCCAAGTATCATCGGCATAGTTTTTAATATCTTTATATTCAGAAAGGAATCCAACAATTAGAGTTTGATAGTCAGAACTAATTACCATATCACGAGCAAGAACAAATTGTTCATCTGTAAAATCATATGCTCTATAAATATAACCAGAAAACCTATATGATTTACCAACATAATTATCAATATGTTCATGAGAATCTTTTAATATATTAGTATAATTTTTAGGGTCTATTTCTATTACTGCTGATGAATTATCTGCTACATTAACATTATTCTTAGCATCTACAAACAAATTATAACAGCATATGGAAAAAACAGTAAGAATTATAATTGTAACAATCACAAAAAAAATCTTAAATAACATACTTCCACTAACTTTAATATTATATATAAACAAAGCAAATGCACCTCCATTTATAAATATTATGAAAAAACTTTCTTATATATGTTTTTTTAAATAAAATATTGCGAAAAAATCATTTTAGTGATATAGTACACATGATATTTATTTTTTAGGAGGCAAAAGACGAATGGGCGTATTAAGGAAAATCTTTAAATCATACAGTGAAAAAGAAGTAAAGAGAGTAATGCCAATAGTAGAGCAGATTAACAAATTAGAACCAGAGATGGAAAAATTAACAGACAAAGAACTAACAGGAAAAACTGAGTACTTTAAAAAGCAACTAGAAGAGGGAAAGACATTAGATGATATATTACCAGAGGCTTTTGCAGTTGTTAGGGAAGCGTCTAAAAGAGTTTTAGGATTAAGACATTTTGATGTTCAATTAATTGGTGGTATTATACTACACCAAGGTAGAATTTCAGAAATGAAGACAGGTGAAGGTAAAACTTTAGTTGCAACACTTCCAGCATACCTAAATGCACTAACAGGTAAAGGTGTTCATGTTATTACAGTAAATGATTACCTAGCTAGAAGAGATAGCGAATGGATGGGTAAATTATATAAATTTTTAGGATTAACAGTAGGACTTGTTGTTAATGGATTAGAACCAGATCAAAGAAGAAAAGCATATGCTGCAGATATAACATATGGAACAAATAATGAGTTTGGATTTGACTACTTAAGAGATAATATGGTTCTATATAAAGAACAACTTGTACAAAGAGAATTAAACTATGCAATAGTAGATGAAATAGATAGTATCTTAATTGATGAGGCTCGTACACCTCTTATTATATCTGGTAGAGCAAATAAATCATCAGAATTATATAAAAAAGCAGATAGCTTTGTAAGAACTCTAGAAGCAAAAGTTATAGTTGAAGAAGATGTAAAAGATTATGACCAAGCTGAAGATAACGAGAAATATGATTATATAGTAGATTTAAAAGCAAAATCTGCATCTTTAACACAAAAAGGTATTAAAAAAGCAGAAGAATACTTCAAAGTAGATAACTTTAACGATTTAGAAAATTCAGAAATAGTTCATAATGTTAACCAAGCATTACGTGCACATGGTGTTATGAAAAAAGATATAGACTATATCGTAAAAGATGGAGAAGTTTTAATCGTTGATGAATTTACTGGACGTATAATGTATGGTAGAAGATACAATAATGGATTACATCAAGCAATTGAAGCAAAGGAACATGTTAAGATTGCAGATGAATCTAAAACATTAGCAACAATCACATTCCAAAACTACTTTAGAATGTATGCTAAATTATCTGGTATGACTGGTACAGCAATGACAGAAGAATCAGAATTCCAAGAAATTTATCATTTAGATGTTGTTTCTATACCAACAAACAAACCTATGATAAGAAAAGATTTACCAGACATTATATATAAAAATGAAAAAGCTAAATTTAGAGCTGTTGTTAGAGATGTAAAAGAAAGTTATGAAAAGGGACAACCAGTATTAATTGGTACTGTTTCAATCGAAAAATCTGAAAAATTAAGTAAAATACTAACAAAAGAAGGTATTAGACACCAAGTATTAAATGCTAAAGCTCATGAAAGAGAAGCTGAAATAATTGCACAAGCAGGTAAATATGGTGCTGTTACGATAGCAACAAACATGGCTGGTCGTGGTACAGATATTATGCTTGGTGGTAACAGCGAATATTTAGCAAAACAAGAAATGAAACGTAGAAAATATGCTCCAGAAATGATAGAGCAAGCTACAGCATTTAACGAAACAGATGATCAAGATATTATAAATGCAAGAACAACATTTAGAGAATTAGTTAAAAAATATGATAAAGAAATAGAAGAAGAAAAACAAAAAGTTATCGAAGCTGGTGGATTAAAAATAATTGGTACAGAAAGACATGAATCAAGAAGAATTGATAACCAATTACGTGGACGTAGTGGTCGTCAAGGAGATCCAGGATGCTCTAGATTCTATATTGGACTAGATGATAATCTAATGAAAATATTTGGTGGAGCTGCTATAACAAAAGTATATGACAAATTAAATGCTTCTGAAGATTTACCTATAGAATCTAAGATAATAACGAATGCAGTCGAAAATGCTCAAAAGAGAGTTGAAGGTAGAAACTTTAGTATAAGAAAGAACGTATTAAAATATGACGATGTTATGAATGCTCAAAGAGAACTTATATATAAACAAAGAAGAGAAGTTCTTGATGGTAAAGACTTAAAAGATAATATCGAGAAAATGTTTAATTCTATAGTAGATGATGTAGTATCAACACACTTTAATGTTGCAGAAGATGAAAAGGTTAATAAAGAAGCTTTAATGCAAGATATAATAGATGTATTTGGTATTACAGAATTAGATAGTATGAATAAAGAAACTCCAGACATAGTAGAAGTTTCTGAAGAATTAGCAAATAAAGTTCATGAAAAATACGAAGCTAAAGAAAAAGACTTTGGCGAAAAAGAAATAAGAGAACTTGAAAGAGTTGTTGTATTAAAAGTTGTTGATCAAAAATGGATGGATCACATCGATAACATGGAAGAATTAAAAAATGGTATTGGTCTTCGTGCGTATGGACAAAAAGATCCTGTTGTTCAATACAGAATTGAAGGAACAGATATGTTTGACGAAATGAACGAAAATATCAAATTAGACGTTGTTAAGATTCTTTCTCATGTTGAAAAGGTAGGAAATGTTATGAGGACATCAAATGTTAAAGTAACAAACGAAGGATTTGATGAATCAGCAATCAGTTTAGTAGATGGTAAATTATCACAATCTGATAAAAATCATGTACAACAAACTATTGTAAATGATGGTCCAAAGATTGGTAGAAATGATCCTTGCCCATGTGGAAGTGGTAAGAAATATAAGAATTGTTGCGGAAAGAACGCATAAACTTAATATTATTAAAGGAGTGTATCCAAGAATAAAATGGAGACACTTCTTTTTATATTAAAAAATGGTTAATAAGTATTGAATAACTAATACTTGCATGATACAATACAAATGTTCGCAAACACAAAAAAGGAGGTATTCCTAATGGATAATACAAATGGAGATATTATAATATATCAAACAGATGACGGATTGACAAAAATAGATGTTAAAGTCGAAAATGAAACTGTATGGTTATCACAACAACAAATGGCAGAATTATTTGGCACTTCAAGAACAAATATCATAGAGCATATAAATAATATTTATGCAGAAGAAGAATTAGATAAGGAATCAACTTGTCAGAATTTCCGACAGGTTCGAAAAGAAGGAACTAGAAATGTTACAAGAGAAATTCCTTTTTATAACTTAGATATGATAATTTCTTTAGGATATAGAATAAAATCTAAAATTGCTACTAAATTTAGAAAATGGGCAACAGAAAGATTAAAAGAGTATATGATTAAAGGTTTTACTATGGATGACGAAAGACTTTTATGGGATTATCAACATTTAAAGGAGATATTCCAGTATTACAAGATGTTGTAATTGCAAAAAACTATTTAAACGAAGAAGAACTAAAAGTTTTAAATAATTTAGTATCAGGATATTTTGATTTTGCAGAAATACAAGCAATAAGGCATAACCCAATGTATATGGAAGATTATATTAAACAACTAGACATAATACTTTCTTCTACAGGTGGAAAAGTGTTAGTTGGTGCAGGTCGTGTTAGTCATAATCAAGCGATAAAAAAGGCAAAATTGGAATATAAAAAATATCAAGTTAAAACTATAAGCCCTGTTGAAGAGGAATATTTAAAATCTTTGAAACAAATTAGTAGTGAAATTGAGAAGAAAAGCAAAAAATAAGTATTTGGTAACTAAAGGTGGAATATAGATTAATAAAATGTAATCGGGATTTAGGGGACGGTCTTTAAATCCCGTTTTTTATTGTCTAGGGAAAATCGAAGTTTTTTTCTGAAATAACAAGATTTAATTACGTGAATTTACGTCAATAGTAAAGTGCTTTTATTATTATCAGTATTAAGTAAAAAAGCTTCCCATGTATTAAGCAATAGGCTTATACATGGGAAGCTTAAAGTTCGTGTTACTTAATTATTTAGAAATTCTCTTGTAAAAGAAAGAGTCGCTTTTTCATAGAAGCCCATCTTTTTCCAGAATTCTTTGGAACCATTAAACGGGCACCATAGTACGAGCTCGTAAACACCTCGCTCACGGCAGAGATTTGTTACTTCTTCGTATAATTTAGTCCCAAGTCCTTTTAAATGTTCAAACACTGAGAATTCCATGATGGTACAAGTCTTGCCGGTAAACTTAAGAATAACGATACCGATTGTTTCACCCTCATCATTTTTATAAAAATAAAAAGCATATTTGGGGTTTTTCATAACTTCTAGAAATTCCCATTTCTTCAGAATTGTAAAGTTTGTAGCCTCACAAATTTGTTTCATAGGTACTGGGAATATTTCGCCTCTTCTGGCAAAACTATACTCTACCTTGGAAAGATTCTTACGATATTCCCGATAATCATTTTCGGTTATAGTACTTAAGTACATAGTAACACTCCTTTCAAATGTAATAGTATAATTATAGCATATATTAAGTAAAATTACAAAATTATGTAAATACGACCATAAAATCACATATATAATAAAATAATGATTCGGAGATTAAAAGTGATAAAATATAATAAATTTGAAACTTTTATCTACTTATATATGACTATATAGTAGAAAGGGGGATAAAAAATTGAGTACTCAAATATATAAAAAAGATTTTGAAAAAATATATAAAGATACATATAACAAAGTACTAAGATTTGCAGTAATAAAATGTAGGAATCTTGATGATATAAATGATATTATTCAAGATACGTATTTAGAATTATTAAAACTACTAAAAAAGAAAAAAATGTTAGAGGCGGAAAATATAGAAAGCTATATACTTGGAATATCAAATAATGTATTAAAAAGGTATTATCGTAAGAAGAAAAAAGATAATATCGTATATTATTATCAAGATGACAGCAACTTAGCAAAAGATATAGAAGATACATTTGATTTAGAGGCTGATATTATAACTAAACACAATGTATCAAAAGTATGGGAGTATTTAAAACATAAAGATTTAATCACAACTAAAGTTTTTTACTTATATTTTGCAGTTGGATTAAAAATTTCAGAAATATCAAAAGAACTGGGAATAGGGGAGTCAAATATAAAAAATAGAATATATAGAACTCTTAAAGAAATTAAGAAATATTTAGGAAAGGATGTGAACGAAAATGATTAATACAGTATTTAAAGAATATGCTGAAAAGGAATTTAATGTTGATAGAAACTATGAAGAAATTCTTTTGAAGGAAAAGAGAAAAAGTAGTTTTTTAAAAAAGATGTTAAATACAGTTGCAACACTTTTAGTTATAGTAGTAACTGGAATAATGTCTACACAGATATATGCTAAAATTAAATGGAATATTGAATTTAAGGAATATCAGGATAGACCAAATGTAGAAGCTAAAGGAACTATAGAAGAAGCAAAAGAAAACGGATATGCAGAAGTTATTAATATGGATTATATAACTCAAGATGGAATTAGTATAAAGATAGATTCTGTTTTACTTACAGATGATTGTCTGGATTTTGATATAACATTTAAGTTTGATGAGAAAATAAATGTAGATTCTAAAAGCTTTTCATTTGGATATGCAATATATGATGAAAATAGTAACATATATAATATTCAATCAAGAATGCATTTAGATAAAAAGAATGATACTATTACTTCATTTATATATAAAGAATTAGGGTTAAAATATAATACTAAAAATGCAACTGCGCTACAGTTAAGTGATACTGCTACACTAAGAATTAAAAATGTTAATGAAGAAAGTAGGAGTATAAATATAAATGTAATTCTTAGAGCTAAAGATAAATTTCCTCAGAGTAAAACAATATATATTAAAATATTTGATCCAGGATTTACAATGAATAACATAGAAAATGATAATAATGAGCTGATAATAAAAGATTCTGAGGATTTTAAATTAAGTGAAGCAAAATGGAATTTTGAAATAGAAGTGCCATCTAAATTTTATGAAAGAAATACTACAGAACTTACAACAAAAAATGAAATTCCTGGATTAGAGGTTGAGCAAATACAAATTTCAGAAACAGGAATGACAATTAAATTTAAATCAGAAGAATATGATAAGGTAGTTAAAAGTGGAATAGACATGGAAGCAGAGAACTTTCAAAAACAAATTTCGGAAATATTAAGTATAACTGATAAAGAAGGAAATACTTACAAAGTAATTAGTAGTGGAACAACACAAGAGAAATATGAATATAAATTAAGCATAAATGCCGGAATAAATGATTTAACAAAAAAATTATATATAAATTACAATTATAATGGAACAAAATATACGGAAGAGTTAATAGAAAAATAATATTTGACTTTATTCAAAAAATAAGAAGCATAAATGAAGTGCACCCCAAATGTTAGACAAAAAATCTAACATTTGGAGGTGTATTTTT